>JGI26112J46591_1000153_pt1 | contig 15369 bp, 17 predicted proteins | sample AOAMet1_08_M0_20_2_FD_46591 | JGI IMG/M metagenome (IMG submission 46591)
TTAGTATTGGCATTATGTTTGTCCTCATTAAAATTTTTCAATCTTTACATTTGTTTATTTATCCATTTATGAATATCTTCTAATCTCCACCTCAAAGGAGAGGAGTGTGCATTTCCAATTCGTATAGGCTTTGGAAAATTACCCTCTTTAACTCTTCTCCATATAGTTGTTCTAGAGCCTAGACCTAAGTTTGTTATGTCATCAACAGTTAAAAGTTTTATATTTATATCCATAGTTTTGAGTTTGATATTTATAAATGTGAAACAAATATAAATATGTTGATTTAACTTAGGTAGTGGCTACCTGTTGAGTACGTAGTTTTTTAACCAGGTGCTCTATGTCACTAGCAGGATACGAATTTTAGATATTTTTGTACCATAATACGTACTATAGAAAATACATATTGTTAATTTAAAAGGGTTTAAGAGGGTATCTAGATAGATTCGTAGCCAAGTACTCTATCCAGCTGAGCTACGGGCGCTATCTAAAATTTACGAGCTTCTTCAGGAAGCATTACTGGTATCCCATCCTTTATCGGGTAAGCTAATCCAGCTTCCATAGAAACCAGTTCATTGGCTTCTTTGTCATACTCAAGAGGGCCCTTGGAAACAGGGCATATAAGAATGTCTAGTAGTTTTTGATCTAATATTGTCATATTTTTGCAGTATACAATAGGATTTATATTGTTTGTATATATGTTATTGTAATTACACAAATTCACAGAACTTCAAGCTATGGATCATTTAAAGTTAATAGCATTAAAAGACTTTCCCCTAGTGCAACCAAATGATAATTTGGCATCTCTGATACTTAAATCTTTAAAACTAAATAGTGTTGATCTTGAAGATGGTGACGTTATTGTCATTGCGCAAAAAATTGTATCCAAATCAGAGAATAGGTATAAAAATATTGATGAGGTTGTTGCCAGTAAAGAAGCAGAGGAGCTTGCAAAAAAATTAAATAGAGAACCAGGTTTTATGCAAATAATCTTAGATGAATCATCAAAGATTCTTAGCACAGAAAAAAATGTCATTATTGTTGAGCATAAACTTGGCTTTATTAATATAAATGCTGGCTTAGATAGATCTAATATTGAGCAAGATAATAATATAGTTCTACTTCTTCCAGATAACCCATCAGCAAGCGCCATCAATCTGCAGGAAAGTATATCTCGTAAATCAAATCAATCTATATCACTAATTATCTCTGATTCAATGACAAGGCCTTATAGATCGGGCGTCACAAACTTTGCTCTTGCTAGCTCTAATTTACAAAGCCTTATTGATCTTAAAGGAGAGCTTGATATTTATGGCAATACTTTAAAAAGCACTGAAATAGCTATTGCTGATGAGCTATCTGCTGCCGCTGGCATTTTAATGGGGCAGGGTGATGATGGGCAACCAGTTATTATTATAAAAGGCTTCAATAGAGATCAATATTCAAAAAATGATGCATTTAATTTAATAGTTAATGAAGAAGATGACTTGTATCGATAACATTGTCTAGATTGTCTACTATAATTAGCGCATGAAATTATTTAGCAAAGAATCAATTATTTTTTATAGTATTTTGGGTGCTTTTACTGGGTTTGTTATCGCACCATTTATAAGAAGTTTAATGGATTTATCAACTCCCATAGAGTTGGTAATTACAACTTGTTTTATTATTCCTATGTATGTGATTGCAAAAAAATTATTGCTTAAATATTTTATTAAAAATTAGCTTTTAAGAAGTTGATGAAGAAGCTTAGGCTTGTCTGTAATAATACCATCAACATTCAAATTGATTAATTTCTTTAATGTTTTCTCATCGTTAATAGTCCAGACCATTATTTTAAGATTTCTGCTTTGTGCATATTTTATAAATCTTTTTGTTACAACCTTTATTCCATGTGAATACATAGGCACCTGAAGACAATCTCCAGGAATATTCCCTCTATAAAGACCAAAGCTTGCTAATAACAATTTAGCCACCTCATTTGGGCCCATTGAAAGACACATCTCTGGATAATTATCCTGAACTTGCTTGAGTCTTTTACTACTAAAGCTAGCAATACAAACCCTATTTTCTGCATTATTTTGTTTGATGACTTTAAGGGCAGGGGCTGCCACCATATCGGTCTTAAGATCAATTTGAAACAACAGGTTAGGGAAGGCTTTTAAAGTTTGATCAAGTGTTGGTATTACATGATCATCGAATATTCTTAATTCATCAATTTGGTGTGATGTCAGAGAACTAAAAATTTCATCTTTACCTGTAATTCTTTTTAAAGACTCATCATGGAATATATAAGGAATTCCATCTGAAGAAACCTGAACATCTGTTTCTATATAAGTACAACCAACAGACTGAGCATATTCAAAAGAAGCTAATGTATTTTCAAACGATTCAATTGACCCGCCTCTATGTGCTAACACGGTTAACCCAGAATAATTTAGATAAGCTTTCATGAAGAGATATTGTATACATTATTGATGTAAAATAAATAATCTAAAAATTACATTAAATATTGCTTTGAATAAATTTGATTCCATAAGGCCCTATCAAGACCACGAAGTTAATAACACATTAAAGAAATTATCCTTCGATAGAAATATCATAGACACCATTCTCGATACCAATACGTATCCGTTAATAAAAAAATTACCTTTTTCTAGAAGCTTAATCTCATTAATGCTGTGGATGAAAGTAAGAAATATACAATCAATTAAAGAGTATCAGGATATTTTTGAAGGCATAGTAACTAATATTGTTGATAAATCTATAGATAATTTTTCAGTCTCCGGCATTGAGAATCTTGATAAAGATAAGTCATACCTATTCATATCCAATCACAGAGATATCACTCTTGACTCAGCTCTATTAAATCTTACATTACGAAAAAATGGGTTTAGTACAACCAACAATGCTGTAGGTAATAATTTACTAAATGAAGAATGGGCATCAGATCTTATGAGGCTTAACAGGAGCTTTATTATTGACCGTAGCGATAAATCAAAAAAGGATATATATAAAAGCTTATTTTTAGCTTCAGAATTTATATCTATGTCATTAACAGAAAAAAATGAATCTATTTGGATTGCACAAAAACAAGGCAGATCTAAGGATGGAGTTGATTTTACAGACCCATCTGTTTTAAAAATGATTCACTTATGTGGTCGCAAGACAAAAATTAATGATTTCCTCAATAACTTGTCCGTAGTCCCAATTTCCATATCCTATGAAAAAGATCCAAATGATTTGCTGAAAGCAAAAGAAATTTATCTCACATCGATTAATAGCGAATACAAGAAAGAACCAAGGGAAGACTTGCAGAGCATTTCAGATGGAATTACTGGGCATAAAGGGAATGTACATTTATCAATAGGCAAAGTTTTAGATTTTGAAGAAGACTGCTATGAGGCATCAGCTAAATTACTAACATCTAAAATCAATAATTTATATAAATGTCATGCAACAAATGAGGCAGCATGTGTTATTCAGGGATTTCCTTTAAACGATCCTCATTTCTCAGAAGAAGAGGTAGAAAATGCTATGTCTTATTTAAGAGAAAGGTTGCAATTAGTTGAAGAGGGGATGCAACCTTTCTTGTTAAGACAGTATAGTAATTCTAATTATAAGTTGTAGCCTTGTTCATTNTGCTCACTCATATCTAGGCCTATTTCTTCNTCTTCTGAAGAAACCCTAATATCGGTTACAAATGAAATTACTTTTAAAGTAAATAGTGTAGCTATAGCAGTCCAAGTACATATAATTAGTATTCCTTTAATTTGAATGATAAGTTGATCAAGAACTCCAGAATCAGATATACCCGCTGAACCAGATCCTAAAAACCCATCTGGAGTACCAACAAAACAAAGCATTATTATTCCAAGCATTCCACCAACACCATGAACTGGAAATACATCAAGCGAATCATCAATTTTAAAATATGACTTAACAGCCTGGGTTGCATAAAAACAAATAACTCCAGCTAATAGACCAATCAATATAGCTCCAGCTGGTCCTACTGTTCCAGATGCTGGTGTGATTGTNGCTAAACCAGCAACCATCCCAGTTGCTATACCAATAATNGTAGCCTTTCCTGATTTTAGCCACTCAATAGCCATCCAAGAAAGAGCACCCACCGCTGCACTAATATGAGTTACAAGCATTGCCATTCCCGCTGANCCATCGGCAGCTAATGCACTACCTCCATTAAACCCAAACCATCCAACCCACAACATCGATGCACCTATCATGACCATGGTTCGGTTATGAGGAGGCATAGGAGTTTTCATAAATCCATTTCTTTGCCCAAGATATAGAGCAATTACTAAAGCTCCAATCCCACAGGTTGCATGAACAACAAGCCCACCAGCAAAATCGATTACACCTAGGTTTGCAAGATATCCACCACCCCAAACCATATGACAGGCTGGCAGATAGACCAAAGTAAACCAAACAACAGAAAATAAACACATTGCACCAAATTTCATTCTTTCAGCAAAAGCGCCCACTACTAGTGCTGGTGTTATTATTGCAAATGTCATTTGAAATGAAATAAAAACAGTCTCAGGAACACCCCCAACAAGAGAGTCTCTGCCTACACCATTAAGAAAAGCTGCACTTAAATTACCAATAAAAAGGCCATCCCCCTTGAAAGCAAGACTATAGCCATAAACAACCCAGCAAACTGAAATCAGGCATGCTATTGCAAAGCATTGCATTAACACAGATAACACATTTTTTGATCTAACCAAACCGCCATAAAATAAAGCTAAGCCCGGTAAAGTCATAAATAAAACTAAGGCTGTTGAGGTTAATATCCATGAAGTGTCGCCACTATTTAGTTCAGCCGCATAAATCGAAGGAATAAAAAATAAACCTATATTCAATAGTAAAAGTTTTTTTAACATAATATCTCCCAAAAAATATATTATCTATTCTAATAGCATGCAATTTATATGCCATTTTATTAAATATGGAACGATTAAATACAGTGCAAAAGAAAAGGAGTTGCTATTTTGGGTAACAACTCCTTCAGGGGACATAAATAAGGTAATTAGGGGGGACCTTATTTACATTTAAAAACTAGAATTCTGGATAGGCTTCGACTCCAATTTCAGACTTATCCAAACCTTCATATTGNTCTTCATCAGAAGCTCTGATTGGTAGGAATTTATTTATAACTAATATAGTTATTAAGCTAGCAATAAATGTAAAACTAGCAATCGATACAACTCCAATAAACTGTATTNCGAATGATGCATCATTTGAAAANGGTACAACCATTACACCCAATATTCCTACTATTCCGTGAGCAGATATAGCACCAACTGGATCGTCTATTTTTAATCTCTTATCAAAAAATAAGATAGAGAAATAAACTAAAGCACCTCCAGATGCTCCTATTAGAACTGCTNCGCCTGCNGATGGATCTAATGGATTTGCTGTTATAGCAACAAGACCAGCAATTGCTCCATTCATTGCCATTGTTACATCCATTTTTCCAGTTAATATCAAACTTAAGAAAATGGCCGTAACAACACCACCACAAGCTGCCATATTTGTATTTAAGAATACTTGACTAACAGCTATAGCACTTCCTTCACTAGCGATGGCTAATTCGGAACCGCCATTGAATCCAAACCAACCTAACCATAGTATCCAAACACCTAATGCTGCCATTGGTATATTGGAGCCTGGCATTGGTAAAGATGTCCCATCTGCAGCATATTTTCCATTTCTAGCACCAAGAACAAGAGCTACTGCTAATGCTGCTGCTGCCCCACAAAGGTGAACAGTACCTGATCCAGCATAATCCGAATAACCCATTTGATTTAGGAATCCTTCTCCCCAGTTCCAATATCCTTGTATTGGGTAAATAACTCCAGTTAGAACAACTGCAAATAAGAAGAATGGAACTAATTTCATTCTTCCAGCAACGGCTCCCGACACTATAGACATAGCCGTGGCTACAAAAACAACTTGGAAGAAGAAGTCTGCCTGTTGTGAATATGCCATTCCATATGGAATACCAATATCTTCATTGGCTAGGCTTGTAGATAAGCCGAGTGAAGCTAAGCTAAATTCTGGTAAAACACCACTTATGATCGTCGCATCACCAGGGTACATAACCATAAACCCACATACTAAGTACATAATACAAGCTATAGAATATAACCCTATATTTTTAGTAACAATTTCTGATACATCCTTTTTTTGAACAAGTCCTGCTTCGAGCATGGTAAAACCAGCGGCCATAAACATAACTAAAGCTCCTGCCATTACGGCATAAAATGTGTCTAATGCAAATGCAATTTCCATTTCTTACTCCTTATACTGCTTCAGAACCAGTCTCACCGGTTCTGATTCTGACGACTTCATCGACAGTTGTTATAAATAATTTTCCATCACCAATTTTTCCTGTTTGAGCTGTTGTTACGATAGTCTCTTTAACAAGCTCAAGCTTCTCATCATCGACAAGAATTTCTAGTTTAATTTTTGGTAATGTATCAACAGAATATTCAGATCCTCTGTACATTTCTGTATGTCCTTTTTGTCTTCCATAACCTTTGACTTCAGTTATTGTCAGACCTTCAATTCCAGCTGCAACTAAAGCCTCTCTAACTTCTTGAAGTTTGAAAGGCTTAATGATTGATGTAATTAATTTCATAATAAAGTGGTATTGAAAATTAAAGACTTGCTGATATTGAGAATACAAATGCATCTTCATCTGCACCATATCCACCATCAGAAAAATCTGAGTAAGCTAGACCGCAATCATATGAACCGCATGAGAAGCCATAAGAAATACCAAAGTTATCACCATATTCATCATATTCGCCATATGAGAATCCAAAGTCACCTAAAGCATATGAGATTTCAGTATAATCAGGCGCTGAATCTTGACCTAAAGCAAATGTAAGGCCAAAGTCACCCATTGATAATCCAATAACAACTTCCTCAAAATCTAAACCAGTATTATTTTCAGGATAATCAAAAGCTACGTAACCTAAATCAACTCCAACTCCGCCAACTTCGAAACCATAACCAAAGTAGTAATCTAATTCGCTTCCAGCGCCATCATTAAAGTTTACATTTGAACCCCAAATGCCGGCATAGAATCCATTTTCTGCTGCATAATCAAAACCACCTGACATAGCAGGGCCATCGGTTTGCGTCATGCCTCTCCAAATATAATCAGATGCAAAACTTACATTTGCACTAACCGATGCAAAAGTAGGAAGAGATACTAAACTCACCAATAATAATAATAATTTTTTCATTTTTTACTCCTTTTATAAAAAAATAATTGATATTCATTAATACCTAATGCAATTAGCGTGCCAATATGAAATAGTTTTATGAAATGTGTTTTGAAGATATAATAAATTCATAAATTAAAGGGGAAATCTGATGGATTTAAAAAATAATGTAGCACTTGTAACTGGTGGAGCTTCTGGCTTAGGAAGAGGAACTGTTGAGTATTTAGTTTCTAAAGGAGCAAAAGTAGCAATACTTGATATCAATGATGATAAAGCTAAAGAAGTTGTTGATTTATTAGGTGCGGATAATGTTTCTTATTTTAATACCAATGTTATGGAAGAAGAATCTGTTCAAAATGCTATCGATGGTATTAAAGAAACTTTTGGCAAACTCAATTTTGTTATTAACTGTGCTGGAACTGGCTATGGTGCAAGAATATTAGGTCGCAAAGGCCCGCACCCTTTAGATATTTTTAAATTTATAATTGATCTCAACCTTGTCGGCACATTTAACGTAATGAGATTAGGTGCAGAGTTAATAGACAAAAATGAACCTGATGCAAAAGGTGAAAGGGGTGTCATTATTAATACGGCATCTATAGCAGGCTATGAAGGGCAGATTGGTCAATCAGCTTATAGCGCTTCAAAAGCTGGAGTTATTGGTCTTACATTAACAGCTGCTAGAGACCTAGCTCGTCATAACATTAGAGTTTGCACTATTGCACCTGGAATATTCGATACTCCTTTAATGCAGCTAGCAAAAGATGAAAATAAAGAGACCTTACTTGAAGCTACTCAGTTTCCTCACAGGTTTGGACATGTCGACGAATATGCTCAATTAGCTGAGCACATTATTAGTAATACTTATTTAAACGGTGAGACTATCAGGCTAGATTCTGCAATGAGAATGGGACCTAAGTAATATTTACTGGGCAGCAACCCAATAGGTCATAGCTATAACAACTACAGTGACTAGAAAGAGTATAACCTTTGTGTCTGACTTACTATCTTCGTTTGCTTCTGCAGATTCGTAATATTTTTCAAATTCATCTTTATTCATTTTTATGCTCCATGTTTAATGACTATTCTTCCTACCTGTTGACCTTGGAGAATTTTATTAACTTCCTCTCCAATAGTATCAAGACTAATTTCTTTCGTTTGTGATTTAAGATCAAGTTGCCATTCTGAGGACAAAAGTCTCCATAATTCTTTCTTTAATTCGATTGGGGATTCAGCAGAGTCAATACCTATTAAAGAAACTCCACGTAATATAAAAGGAAAAACAGAAGAAGTGAACTTCATACCTCCTACATTTCCACAACATGAAATTGCACCCTCATTTGTAATCATAGAAATCATCTTTGCAAGCATGTCACCACCAACAGTATCTACTGCTCCAGNATATNTNGCCTTATCAAGAGCTCTTNCTGGTTCTGCCATATAGTCAGANCTTTGAATGATTTCTGTTGCTCCCATATCTAGTAATGTNTTATCCTCATNTNTCTTGCCAGTTATAGCGTGAACNTCATAACCAAGCTTGGATAATATATTAACTGCGACAGAGCCAACTCCACCAGTAGCCCCAGAAACCAAAACTGGTAAATCTTTTGATATTCCAGAATCAATAATTTTTTTAACACAGGCTGCAGCTGTTATACCTGCTGTCCCAATACTCATCGCATCAAACATTTNCATATTTTCAGGGAGATGAAGAACCCAGTCAGCAGGTAAATGAACAATTTCACCAAAACCTCCATGAACTGCCATTCCAATTTTATAGCCAGTGGCAACCACAATATCGCCTTCTGAAAATCTTTCATCTGCAGATTCNAAGACAGTTCCTACGACATCTATTCCTGGAACAAAAGGGTATGCCTTTGCAACACCTTTAACCCCGGTGGAGGCTAGGGCATCCTTATAATTCAATGATGAGTAATGAACACTTATTATTAAATGGCCTGCTTCTATTACCGGCTTATCTAGCTCCTGCACTGACCCATTAAATTGATCGTCTGTTTGCTCAATGAGATAAGCCTTATATTTCATTCCTTACTCCGATAGAAATTTTTCTGCGTCAAGTGCTGCCATGCAACCAAAACCAGCAGATGTAACAGCTTGTCTGTATATTTGATCAGATACATCGCCAGCAGCAAATACACCATCCACAGATGTTGCAGTAGCAGAGCCATTTGTACCTGATTTAATTTGAATATAGCCATGATCCATATCTAGTTGATCAATAAATATTTCGGTATTTGGCTTGTGACCTATAGCAATAAATACACCCATAACAGGAAGATGTAATTCAGAACCATTTTGATCTAACATGACACCATTCACTCCCATCTTATCTCCCAGGACTTCTTTAAGTGATGAATTCCATAGGATATTAACTTTTCCATTTTTTTGTTGATCAAATAGTCTGTCTTGAAGAATTTTTTCAGCTCTTAACTCATCTCTTCTGTGCACTAGATGAACTTTTGAGCAAATTCTAGATAAATACAAAGCTTCTTCTACAGCTGTATTACCTCCACCGACAACAACAACCTCTTGATCTTTATAGAAAAATCCATCGCAGGTAGCGCAAGCAGAAACACCTTTACCTAANAATTCTTTTTCCGAAGGGAGTCCAAGATACATTGCACTTGCTCCTGTAGAAATAATCAATGAATCACATGTGTAAGAGTGNGTTCCNTTTAATACAAAGGGTTTTGATGACAGNTCAACTTCATTNATATGATCATTTATAATTTCTACATCAAACTGTTGCGAATGCTTCTTCATTCGATTCATTAACTCAGGCCCTTGAAGNCCATCACTATCACCGGGCCAGTTTTCAACATCTGTAGTTGTTGTTAATTGACCACCTTCTTGNGAACCAGCAATGATAATAGGGTTTAAGCCTGCACGAGCTGCATAAATACTAGCAGAATATCCCGCAGGACCAGAACCAAGAATTATTAATTTATTATGATTATTAGACATGGTGTAGATTATAATTGAATATTGCTTAATATGTATTTGATTAAACTAAAATTTAAATAAAAAATAACTATGATTCCTATATATGTAAAAAATACTCTACTAAATTTTTTTAGCTTCTTTTTAATAGCTTTTTCACTATACATATTTATTGCATTGGTCTCTTACAATCCAGGAGACTCAGGTTCTTTTAATATTAATTCAAATCCAACAATAGAAAATCTTGGCGGTCCTTTGGGTGCAAAAATATCAGATTTCTTATTTACACTTATTGGCATAGGGGCATATTTAGTTTTACTAATTGGTTCTGTCTGGGCTTTGCAGATTCTTTTTTTTAAAGACCCATATAACTCTCGAATTAAAATAGCAGTTAGATTAATAAGCTCTGTAATTTTATTGACAAGTTTTTGCTCAATAACAGAGTATTACTTTTCTGATAATGCTGGTGGATATCTTGGTAAATCTACCTTTATTAATCTATCCAATGCTCTAGGTTATATTGGTAGTTTAATATTCTTAGTAATTTTTATAATTCCAGCTTCGTCGCTTTCTTTTAATTTTTCATGGCTCAAAATCATAGACATATTAGGGTCATCTATTTTTGCTATTGCTAATTTTATAAAGGTTCATACTGGGCTCTTATTTTCTAGACTTGTACATNTCATTAATAATTTGATGGTAAATATAAAAGAAAAGAAAAANTCTCTTGCTGAAAAAAGAGCAGAGNAACAAATNGAAAAAACAAAAACTATTTTAAAACCTAAGAAATCTGAAAAAAGTCNAGATTTTTCATCNAAAGTTATTTCATCAGAAGTAAAGCAACCTGATCTACCTAATACAACTGAAACTAAATTAAAAGAAATAGACAATGTTTCAGTAAAAGAATCAGAATCTAAGGCAGTCATGCCNAGCACTGAATTGCTGGACAGGGCTTTGGATGATGGCTCATCTTTAACTGAAGCAGAGCTAAGCCAAATAGCAGATTTACTTGAAACTAAGCTTGAAGAATTTGGTATAGAAGCAAGTGTAGAGTCAGTTCTCCCAGGTCCTGTAGTTACAAGATTTGAAATTCAACCTGCACCTGGAACCAAGGCGAGTAAAATTACAGGGATTGCTCAGGACATTGCAAGGTCCTTGTCGGTTAGTAGTGTTAGGGTCGTAGAAGTTATTGAAGGTAAGTCTTATGTGGGAATAGAGATCCCTAATACCAATAGAAAAATGGTAAGACTAACTGAAATTCTTTCCTCACAAGCATTCAAAAGCTCTCCATCAAACCTCACATTAGCTTTAGGTCATGATATTTCTGGAAACCCTGTTGTTGTTGATCTTGCTAAAATGCCTCATCTTCTTGTTGCAGGTACTACAGGGTCAGGTAAATCAGTTGGTGTTAATGCCATGTTATTGAGTTTGTTATTCAAATCCGATCCAAAAGATGTTCGCTTAATTCTTATTGANCCAAAAATGCTTGAGCTGTCGGTTTATGATGGGATCCCTCANTTACTTACTCCGGTAATAACAGATATGACAGATGCCTCTAATGGTCTTAGGTGGTGCGTNGTGGAAATGGACAGAAGATATAAGTTAATGTCGATGATGGGTGTTAGAAATCTAGCAGGATTTAATAAAAAGATTGAAGATGCAGCAGCTAACGGCAAACAAATTATTAACCCACTGCGCCCTGAAGATGAAGAGTATCTTGAAACCCTTCCATCTATAGTAGTTGTTGTGGATGAGTTTGCTGACATGATGATGCTCGTTGGCAAAAAAGTTGAACACCTTATTGCAAGGATTGCACAAAAAGCTAGAGCAGCTGGTATCCACCTTATTTTAGCAACACAAAGACCATCTGTAGATGTTATTACTGGTTTAATCAAGGCGAACATCCCAACAAGAATTGGTTTTCAAGTTTCTACAAAAATTGACTCAAGAACAATTCTTGATCAAGGCGGGGCAGAGCAATTGCTTGGTTATGGAGATATGCTTTATCTTCCACCTGGGGTAGGTGTTCCAATTCGTGTTCACGGTGCTTTTGTTGGTGATGATGAGGTTCATAGGGTTGTTAATGATTGGAAATCTAGAGCTGAACCAGATTATCTTGAAGATATAGTTAACTCAGCTCAAGAAACTGGACCTATACCTGGCTGGTCAGGATCAGAAACTGCTTCATCTGAAGATGCAGATGATTTATATGATGAGGCTGTAAACTTTGTTCTTGAGTCTCGAAGAGCCTCGATTTCAGCTGTACAAAGAAAACTTAGAATAGGTTATAACAGAGCAGCTCGCCTAATAGAGACTATGGAAGAAGCAGGACTTGTATCTGAAATGAGTTCTAATGGTTCAAGAGAAGTTTTAGTTCCTAAAAGGGATTAATGACAAAGATCATATCATCACTGGTCTTATTAATTTGCTTTAATCTTAGTGCGCTTGATTTGGTGGATAACCTTAATGGCTTAATTCAAAATGATCTAAATTTTATACAAAAGTCTATCAATCCCAAGACAAATAAAGTTGATAATTCTGCTGGCAATGTTATTAGAAAAAATGATCTCATAACCATAAACGTAGATACTCCATTTAAAGAAAGATATAAAATTAAACAAGATATAGTTGAGGTTTATGATTATGATTTTGATGAAACGAAAACTATTCTTTTAGAAGATATAAATGCAAGAACAATTAATTTTTTACTAAGCGGTATTAGCCTAGAAGACATTTCCTCTTTTACAGAAAATGCAGTTTATCTCAGCAGTTCAACAGATGATGTTTATATAGAATTATTAAGTGACAAAGCCTTTGTAATTAAATTTAAAGATAATTTAGGCATTAATAATATTATTAATTTTGAGGCTATAAAATAGTATGAACCTTTTATTAATAGGTTTCGGTGGATTTATTGGAGCAATATCAAGATATAGCCTTAACGAACTCTTAATTAAAATAATACCGACAATGGCACCCTTAGGAACTTTATGTATTAATATTTTTGGTTGTTTATTAATCGGAATATATCTAGGTAATTCAATGCCAATCAAAGATTCTTCATACTATTTTTTTGTTATTGGTTTTCTAGGATCATTTACAACCATGTCAGCTTTTACTCATCACACAATCCAACTGGTCAATACAAATACATTGATAGCAACATCATATATAATCACATCTATATTTTTATGCATATTTGCAACCTATATTGGAACAGCTATTTCTAGATAAATGATAAACATTAAAAATTTAAGAGACGATATCGATACTGTAGCATCAGTATTGGCTACTAGAGGTTATGAGCTTAACAAAGCTATCTTTATTGAGCTTGAGGGAGAAAGAAAAGTTCTTCAAGTTGAGGTTGAGTCATTACAGTCAGATAGAAAAAACCTTTCAAACGAATTTGGCAAACTTAAATCTGAAGGAAAAGATACAGGCGAACTTAAGAATCAGATTGATGAAATTAATAATGCTCTTAAATTAAAGGATTCTTTNTTNCAGGCCATACTAGAAAAGATGAATATCTTTTTGTTAGATATTCCNAATATTCCTCATGAATCAACACCGGTTGGTAAAAATGAAGATGACAATGTTGTGGTCAGAAAACATGGCGATATTCTATCTTCTAACACGGTTGATCATTTAGACATTACATCAAAAATTGATACTGACCTTGCTGCAAAACTTGCAGGATCTAGATTCGCAGTTTTAAAAGGTGATGTGGCTAAATTACAAAGAGCTCTAATAAGCTTAATGCTTGATACAGCTATAAAAAATGGATATGAAGAGTACTATGTTCCTTTTATGGCTAACAAAGACTCTCTAACAGGGACTGGGCAATTACCTAAGTTTGAAGAAGACTTATTTAAAACAACCGAGAATCTTTATCTTATACCTACTGCAGAAGTACCTTTAACTAATGTCCACAGAGATACTTTAACTGAGATTGGTAAATTGCCATTAAAACTTACTTCTCATACCCCATGCTTTCGATCAGAAGCTGGAAGTTATGGAAGAGATACAAAGGGCCTTATTAGACAGCATCAATTTGAAAAAATTGAATTAGTACAAGTTACTCATGACGATGACTCAATGAATGCGCTTGATGGGTTGCTTGGTAACGCCGAAGAAATATTACAACTATTAGAGTTACCATATCAAGTCGTAGAGCTTTGTACTGGTGATATTGGATTTTCATCATGCAAAACCTTTGACATAGAAGTTTGGATGCCAAGTCAAAATAAATATAGAGAAATATCATCCTGCTCTAATTTTAGTGATTTTCAAGCTAGAAGGGCAAATATAAAGGTTAAAGGAGAAAATGGTAAGAGTTTTGCGCATACCATTAATGGTTCTGCACTTGCAGTTGGAAGAACATTAATAGCTATTTTAGAAAATAGATATGACGGTTCTAACACAATTATCTTGCCAAAGGCTTTAAAACCATACATCGAAGATTTAACGATCTCAATTTAGCAAATTTATACTGTTAATTGAGATATATTTCTTGTTTTATTTTATTCAAAAGTAGATAATAAATTCCATAACAACTTTATGGGGATAAATCCATGTTTAATCAAACTAAGTACCTTTTCTCAGGTTTCTTATTATTATCACTTTTTAGTGCAAACATTTTTGCTGCTAATGACACAACTTCAGCTCTAAGAGGGCAATCGAATGTTGGGTCTGCAACTGTAGAAGTAACACACATACCTACTGGTATAACTAAAACTACATCTTCTGATGCAAGTGGTGTATTTTCGGTTGGTAACTTAAGACCTGGTGGTCCATACAAAATTACAGTTTCCAAAGCAGGATATGCGACTGAAACTATCAATGATGTATATCTATCAGTTTCTGAGACTGCAAAACTATCTGTAGCGCTAGCTTCTGATAGTGATATAGATGATGTTACTGTAGTTGGTACAAAATCAGCTAGAATTCAAACATCTTTAGCTGTAACTTCAGAAGATATTGAAAGAATACCTAGTATCGAAAGATCTATTTCTGACTATGTCAAAAAAGACTCAAGAATCTTTGTTGAAGGAACATCAAGAAATGCAACAATTTCTGTTTCAGGTACTAACAATAGATATAACAACTTCACAGTTGATGGGATTGAGCAAAATGACCAGTTAGGTCTTAATGCAAATGG
>JGI26112J46591_1000162_pt1 | contig 14772 bp, 14 predicted proteins | sample AOAMet1_08_M0_20_2_FD_46591 | JGI IMG/M metagenome (IMG submission 46591)
CTAGTGCATCATTAAAACCTATGTATGACCCTTTAAACAAGAAAATTAGAAATTAATAAAAAATGGTCTATGTTATTTTTGGTGTTTCTTGCTCTGGAAAAACTACTATTGGAAAAAAAATATCTATTAAATTACGTATTCCATTCTATGATGCAGATGATTTTCATTCAAATACAAATATTGAAAAAATGAGGACTGGTGTTCCACTTGATGATCTTGATCGTTTAGGTTGGCTTCAAAAGATTGTATTAAAAATAAATGAAAGTAATAAAAATAATGGCGCTATTTTTGCATGTTCAGCTTTAAAAGAAAAATATAGAGAAATTTTGTCTGACTCTTATAAGAAAGAAGTTAAGTTTATTTTTTTGAAAATTGATAAATCTGAAGTCGCAAAAAGATTGAAAATTAGAAAAAATCATTTCTTTCCAATAGGGTTGCTCGATAATCAGTTTGAAATTCTTGAAAACCCATCAAACGCAATTAAAGTAAATGCAAGTAATGATATAGATTTAGTATGCGAAGAAATATATACTCAGATTTTATGACATCATTGCTTTGATTTCTTTCACTATGATATCTATGCCTTTATTAACTTTGTTTGTATCGATAGCTGAATAACCAAGGTGTAAATAGTTTGATGGCGCTTCATCTTGATAGAAATGTGTATTACCAGGCCTTACTACAACACCTTTTGAGAGTAGTTTTTTACAAAGATTTTCACTATCAATTGATTCTGGAATTTTAATCCAGAAAGTCGAACCGCCAAGAGTTGGAGTACAAGATAACAAAGGTTCTTGATTAATTTTTTCATTAATCAACCCCCAGCGTTCTTTATTCGTTTTTTGTATCTTTGTAAACATATTATGATAATGACCAAGCCCAATAAATAGTGCCACTGAGCGCTGATTATTAGAAGGTATGTGCCTTAGTATTAATCTTCTCAAGGCTCTTGCTTCTTTAATAAAGCTTTCTGGGGCAACCATATAGCCTAGTCTTAAGCCAGGTGCAAAGGCTTTTGAAAAACTCCCAACATAAATTACATTATTATCCTTATCAAGACTTTTCAGAGATGGGTTGGGTTTCTTTTGGAAATTAATTTCTGCCTCATAGTCATCTTCAATGATGACCATATTATTTTCTTTTGCAACAGATAAAAGCTCATGTCTTCTATCCATACTCATTGTTACACCTGTAGGGTATTGATGACTTGGAGTAGTGAAAACTATATTTGTATCTGATTTTATCTCTTTGACTACGATTCCGTCTTTATCGACTGAAATTGGGATAATATTATCGGTTCTAAAACTAAAGATATTTCTAACATCTGGGTATCCTGGGTTTTCTATAGCAACAATGGTATTTTGTTTAACAAGAAGACTAGCAATAATATAGATTGCATTCTGACTACCAGAGGTAATTAAAATTTGATCTTTATTTGCCCAAACACCTCGCTTTGGTAGAACTTTAGATTGGATTTGTTTTATTAAAGAGGGGTCATCATTATCAACATGATCAATATTCCATTTTTGTATTTCAGGCAGTGTTGAGGAATGCCTAACCACCTCTCTCCACTCATAGTAGGGAATTAAACGCTTATCTATTTGACCAATTGTGAATGAATAGGGAAGGTTTTGCCAATTTTCTGGATTATGAATATTGGTTTGGATCGATGGTTTTTTTGTAATTAATTTTTTAAGCCATAAAGGTGGAGTAGGATTATTGGGTTGGGCTTCATTACTGTTGGGCTTCATTACTGTTGGTGTAATTCTCATAAAATTGCTCATTAACAAAATAACCTCGCCTTTCTTGTGGAGTAATATAGCCGTCAAACTCTAGTTCCTTATAGGCAGCAATTACAGTGTTTCTTGCAACTTTAAGAGCAATGGCAAGATTTCTTGATGATGGAAGGGGTTCATTTGGACCAATTAAACCATTAGTAATGGCATCAATTAGTTGCTGTCGAATTTGCAGTTGAAGGGTCCGAGGCTTATCATGCCTCAGTGAAAAGAACTGATTCCACATTTCATTCATTTAACTGGCCTATTAATTGTAAGTTTTCTGGTTCTATATATATGTTAATTTAGGACCACTTATATTTTACAATTCATTCCTCTGAATTGCAGTCAATTTAATTAATAAAGGGGCGATTATGTCTGACAACACAATTATACAAAATGATAAGGACCATATTTGGCATCATTTGACGCAGCATAAGGCTTTTGAATCGAGTGATCCAATGATTGTCTCGAAAGCAAAAGGGATGATTGTTACTGACACCAAAGGCAATGAGTATCTTGATGGAACCGCTGGTGGTGTATGGACTGTAAACTTGGGCTTTGGTAGGGATGATATGGTTGAGGCTGTAAGCAATCAATTATCAAAAATTCCATATTTTGCTGGCACTTTTGGTAATGAGCCAGCCGCTGAATATGCAAAAGAAGTTACTTCTCTTATGCCTGGCTTAGAGCGTGTATATTATTCAAATTCTGGCTCTGAAGCCAATGAAAAAGGCTACAAAATGGTTCGCCAACTCGCTCATTTTCATAACGAAGGAAAAAAACATAAAATAATTTACCGAGACCGAGATTATCATGGAACTACAATTGGTGCTATGAGCTCAACTGGTCAACTTCAGAGAAAAAAACAATATGGACCATTTGTGCCAGGTTTCGTTGAAATGCCTCACTGTTGCTGCTATAGATGCCCATTTGGGAAAAAATATGGAGAGTGCAATATTGAGTGTGCAACAGCTCTTGAAGATATTATTAAAACTGAAGGCCCTGATACTGTTGGCTCAGTAGTTTTAGAGCCAATAACAGCAGGTGGCGGAGTAATTCCACCAGTACCTGAATACTTTCCAATAATTGAATCAATTTGCAGAAAATATGATGTTTTACTACATATCGATGAAGTTGTATGTGGGCTAGGAAGAACAGGAAAATGGTTTGGTTATCAGCACTATGATGTTCAGCCTGATATCGTTACAACGCTAAAGGTTTAGCTGCTGGTTACGCTGCTGTATCTATTACTGTAACTACAGAGAGGATCTTTAATATGTTCAAAGAAGATCCAAGTAATACTGATAGTTACTTCAGAGATATTTCTACATTTGGTGGAAGCACTGCTGGACCTGCAGCTGCTCTTGAAGTATTAAAAATTATTAAAAGAGAAAAGCTTATAGAAAACATTAATGTGGTTGGGGATTATCTAAAAAATAAGCTTCTAGAATTACAAGATAAACATGAAATGATAGGTGAAGTAAGAGGAAAAGGATTGTTTTGTGGGATAGAGCTAGTAAAAGATAGAGCAACTAAAGAGCCTGTAGATGAAAAGGTTGCTATTGCAGTAGCAGGACATTGTTTTCAAAACAAGGTAATGATTGGCAGAACTAATAGAAGTTTTGAGACAAATAATAATGTTTTATTATTTAGTCCAGCCTTTATTTGTTCTAAAAATGACATCGATTTAATAATTGAATCTGTAGATAACGCCCTAGAAGCAAACAAATAGTTTGCAAATTTTTTATATTAATATAGGAAGATTAAGATGATAATTGGAGTTCCAAAAGAAATTAAAAACCATGAGTATAGAGTTGGGTTAACGCCTAGAAGTGTTAAAGAGTGTGTTAATCATGGTCATAAGGTTTTAGTTCAGACAAATGCTGGTGTAGGTATTGGTGCAAGCGACGATGAGTATATTAGTAGTGGTGCTGAAATCATTTCGACTGCTCAAGAGGTTTTTGCAACTGCTGATATGATTGTTAAAGTTAAAGAGCCTCAAGCTGAAGAAATCGCAATGCTCAGAGAGGGTCAAATTTTATATACTTATCTTCATCTAGCTCCTGATCCAGAACAAACAAAAGGATTGGTTGAAAGTGGCGCTATTTGTATCGCTTATGAGACAGTTACTTCACCTAGAGGTGGGCTGCCATTATTGGCTCCAATGTCAAAAGTTGCTGGTCGTATGGCAGTTCAAGCTGGTGCACACTTTTTAGAGCACCCAAATGGTGGCATGGGAGCCTTACTAGGTGGTGTTCCAGGAGTTGATCCTCTGAATGTTGTTATTTTAGGTGGCGGTGTTGTAGGTGCACATGCTGCACATATGGCTGTTGGAATGGGAGCGGATGTTTGGGTGCTTGATAATAACCCTGATACTCTTGAGCAGCATTGGCAACAGTTTGGTAGAAGTACTAATACTGTATTTTCAACAAAAAGTGCAGTAGAGGAGTATGTCTTACAAGCCGACTTGGTTATCGGTGGTGTTTTGATACCTGGTGCTGAAGCACCAAAACTTGTATCAAGAGAAATGATAAAGGCGATGAAGCCTGGATCAGTTATTGTTGATGTTGCAATCGATCAAGGTGGCTGCTTTGAAACTTCAAAAGCAACCACTCATGCAGAGCCAACATATATAGTTGATGATGTTGTTCATTACTGTGTAGCTAATATGCCTGGCGGTGTTCCAAAAACCTCGACTTATGCTCTTAATAATGTAACGCTTCCTTTTGCAATCAATATTGCCAATAAAGGTGTAAAGCAGGCTTTATTAGATGATGAGCACCTTAGAGCTGGATTAAATGTTCATAGTGGTAAAGTAACATGTCTTGAAGTGGCTCAGGACTTAGGCTATGATTATGTCCCTGCCCTAGATATGCTTAATAAATAAATTAAATAAATAAATTAAATAGGAGATTTAAAAAATGGCAAAAATGACTTCGAGTGAGGCTTTTGTTGAAACAATGGTCGCTAATGATGTGACAGATATCTTTGGGATTATGGGTTCTGCNTTTATGGATGCAATGGATATTTTTGAGCCGGCAGGAATTAGATTGATTCCCGTGGTTCATGAGCAGGGTGCTGCTCATATGGCCGATGGCTACTCAAGAGTAAGTGGGAGGCATGGAGTCGTTATTGGTCAAAATGGNCCAGGCATCTCTAACTGCGTTACAGCNATTGCAGCGGCATATTGGGCTCATAGTCCTGTTGTAATTGTTACTCCAGAAGCGGGCACAATGGGTATGGGNTTAGGTGGATTTCAGGAAGCTAACCAATTACCAATGTTTCAGGAATTTACTAAGTATCAAGGACATGTCGTTAATCCGATGAGAATGGCTGAGTTTACTGGTCGATGCTTTGATAGAGCTATGAGTGAAATGGCCCCAACTCAGTTAAATATTCCTCGAGATTATTTTTATGCAGAAGGTGAATTTACTATACCTACACCTCGTCGAATTGATCGAGGTTCAGGCGGTGAGGAACACCTTAAATGATGCCGTTGATTTAATAGCTAAAGCTCAATTTCCAGTAATTGTCTCTGGAGGAGGAGTTGTGATGTCTGATGGTGTTCAAGAGTGTGTAGCATTAGCTGAGCGTCTTGGTGCTCCAGTTGTTAATAGTTATCTTCATAATGACTCTTTTCCTGCAAGCCATGAACTTTGGTGTGGCCCTTTAGGTTATCAAGGTTCAAAGGCTGCAATGAAACTAATTTCAAAAGCTGATGTAGTTATCGCTCTAGGTACTCGTTTAGGTCCATTTGGAACATTACCTCAGCATGGCATGGATTACTGGCCGAAAGACGCTCAAATCGTTCAAATTGACGCCGACCACAAAATGCTCGGACTTGTAAAACCAATTAATGTAGGTATTTGTGGTGATGCTAAAGCAGTTGCTGAAGTTCTTTGTAAAAAATTAGATTCAATAACTCTCAACTGTGACTCTTCAAAAAAAGATAGATCAGTAACAATTGCAGATGAAAAAGCTGCTTGGGAACTCGAGTTGGATGAGTGGATTCATGAAACTGATTCATACAGTATGGATATGCTGGCGGAAAATGAGGAGGGCTGGCTTCACCCCAGACAGGTTTTACGTGAGCTTGAAAACGCAATGCCTGAAGATGTTATGGTTTCGACTGATATTGGTAACATAAACTCCGTTGCTAACAGCTACCTTCGATTTGAAAAACCACGTAGCTTTTTTGCTGCAATGAGCTTTGGAAATTGTGGTTACGCTTTTCCAACAATCATTGGTGCTAAGGCTGCAGCACAACATAGGCCGGCGATTTCATATGCAGGTGATGGTGCTTGGGCAATGAGTATGGTAGAGACAATGACATGTGTAAGGCATGATATTCCGGTTACAGCGGTTGTATTTCATAACCGTCATTGGGGTGCTGAAAAGAAAAATCAAGTAGATTTCTATGATAGACGCTTTATAGCTGCGGAGCTTACAGATCAAAACTTTGTTAATATCGCTGAGTCAATGGGAGCTGAAGGAATTCGTGTAGACAAACTCGAAGATGTTGGACCAGCATTAAAAAAGGCGATTGATATGCAAATGAATGAGAGAAAAACTACAATTATTGAGATTATGTGTTCTCGTGAATTGGGTGACCCATTCAGAAAGGATGCTTTAAGTAAACCTATAAGACATCTAGCTAAGTATAAAGACTTTGGTGAAAAATCACCGCATCGATAAATAATTATATAATTTCTTCAGAGTGAGGTATTTTCCTCTCTCTGAAGAAAAAAAATAGGTTCAATATTTTTTTGATGATAATATGTCAACACCTTCAGCAGTAAATAACTATTGGTTTTCTAAGAGAAGTCAGCAATTTTGGTTTGCTTCTACTCCAGAAATAGATAATGAAATAAAGAAAAATTATGAACAGCTATGGGAATTAGCCGCTTCAGGTAAGCTTAATGAATGGAGAGATAGTCCAGAAGGTTGTGTAGCATTAATTATAGTTTTAGATCAATTTCCTTTAAATATGTTTAGAGGAAGCCCTAGATCTTTTGAAACAGAGAAAATAGCTATTGAAGTAGCTCTAGAAGCAATTGAAAATGGCTTTGATGAAGAGCTCGGTAATGAAATGCTATTGTTTTTATTTATGCCTTTAATGCATAGTGAAAATATTGATCATCAGAATTTACAAGTTTATTTATTCGAAAAATACAACTTTAACTTGGAGTATTCTAAGCATCACAGGGATCTTGTCAAAAAGTTTGGTCGTTTCCCTCATAGGAATGAAATATTAGANCGAATGAGCACCATGGAGGAGCTCNACTATCTTCTTTCTGATAACGCTTTTAAAGGCTAGGACTAGCTTACTTTTTTTATTTANCCTTAAGTAATGCGTCAAGCCCTGCTTGAGCAACTACTATATCTTGGTCAGAACTGCCAGAACTGCAACCAATCCCACCAACAATCTGACTATCAACAAAAAGTGGTAGGCCACCACCAACGACACAAAAACGACCTTGATGTGAAGTTTGGATACCAAATGCTGGTCCGTGATTAATAACAGATTTACCATAATCTAAGGTCGCTTTTCTAGCTGCCGCCGCAGTAAATGCCTTATCTATAGAGACATTAATGCTTGTAATTTTTGCATTATCCATTCTTGTAAATAACATGAGGTGACCACCATCGTCCACAATAGCGATATCCATATCTATACCTATCTCAATTGCTTTATTAATGGCACCATCCATCATTTTCTTTGTATCTTCAAGTGTAAGTTTAAGTACTTGTTTCATAATTTAACCCTAGAAAATTGACAATTTATCTATTTTACTTGCTTAGCTTCAAGAAATTTACGTCTATAACTTATTAAGATTCCTTCAGTGTAGCCATTAGGCTGGTCCAACCCTTCAATAGCTAAAGCAAGAGATGCTTGGTAGGCGAAGCTGTCATAACCAGGCGCAAGAGGTATATGATTTGGATCATATTTGTTTTGTTCGTCAACTACTATAGCCATGTCTTGAAATGCTTTATTAACTTGCTCTTTTGAACATATCTTATGATGAAGCCAGTTAGCAATATGTTGTGACGATATCCTTAGAGTGGCACGATCTTCCATAAGCCCAACATGGTTTATATCTTGCACTTTAGAGCAGCCAATTCCTTGGTTAATCCACTTTACAACGTAACCTAGAATACTTTGTGCATTGTTATTAATTTCATTAATAATCTTATCTTCAGACATTTGCTCTGGGAGCTTCAAGAAAGGAATAACAAGAAGGTCTTCTTGATTTACTTGTTGAGGCTTAGAAAGAAGCTCTTTTTGCCGTTCAAAAACATCAAAACGATGATAATGAGTTGCATGGAGAGTAGCTGCAGTTGGAGAGGGGACCCATGAGCAGTTTGCTCCAGCTTCCAAGTGTATCATTTTATTATCTAACATCTGTCGCATTTGGTCAGGCTGAGCCCACATTCCTTTTCCTATTTGTGCTTTATTAAATAAGCCACACTCTAATCCAACATTCACGTTATGTGATTCATAAACTGAATACCACACTTCTTCCTTAATAAGATTTTTGCATCTCATTGCACCGGCCATCATTGATGTGTGAATTTCATCACCAGTTCGGTCTAAGAAGCCTGTATTGATAAAAATAATTCTATTTCTTGCNGCATGAATACAAGCCTTTAGGTTAAGTGTAGTTCGTCTTTCTTCATCCATTATGCCAATTTTTAAAGTATTTTCTTTTAGTGAAAGTGCCTTTTCTACCAATGAAAATAATTTCATAGTAAATTCAACTTCCTCTGGGCCATGTAATTTTGGTTTCACCATATAAAAACTACCTTTTTTTGAATTTGCTTTGATTTTTAAATCGTGAAGCGCTATCAATGAGGTAACCATTGCATCTAAGATACCTTCTGGAATTGGAGAACCATCTAGATTGGTTACCAGTTCGGTCATCATATGTATGCCGACATTACGAACCAAGGTAAGACTAGTACCAGAAAGACTGAATACTTTTCCGTTAGAGTTTGTATATTTTTTGTCTTTATTTAATGAGCGAGTTAGTGTTTCACCACCTTTGGTAAATGTTGTATTTAACTCACGTTTCATTAGACCTAAGTAGTTTCGGTAGGCGTGTATTTTTTCATCATAAGTAACAGTAGATGCGGAGTCCTCAAAGTCAACAATAGTTGTTATAGCAGATTCTAGGATCACATCAAAAATACCACTTTTGTGAAAGCTCCTTTCTTGATCTCCAACAATTTCAATATGGAGGTTATTATTTTGAAGTAGTACATTTCCAGTATCACTTAGACCTATAAATTGCTCGGGGTTGACTAGGGTGGCTACTTCACCATCATTTAAATTAAAAATCAACGCTCCTTTGTATCTTACTTTTGAAGCAATCTGTCTGTAAGAGGCACCTTTTAGCGGCGCAACCTCATCTAGGAAATCACAAGCCAATTCAGCCGTTCTATTAACTCGTTGAAGGTTATGAGCAAATGAAGTTCTCATACTGCCCTTATTTGGAATTACATTTGTTCCATAAAGAGAATCAAATAGACTTCCCCACCTTGCATTTACTGCATTAAGTACAAATCGTTCATTAGTTATTGGAACAACCAATTGTGGCCCAGCAATTTGAGAAATTTCAGGATCAACTTCATCAACATTAATCGAGAAGCTCTCAGGATTAGGGACAATGTATCCTATATCTTTCAAGAAGGCTTTATAACTTTCAGGGTCAATTCTTTTATTTTTGATGTGCCATTCATTAATTTGAGACTGAAGAGTGTCACGCTTTTTAAGTAAATCAATATTATCTTTTTGCAGTTCATTTAGTATCTCTGAAAGTGATTCAAAGAAACCTTCTGCTGTAATATTTAAACCAATACATACCTCATTATTAATGAAGTCAAATAATGACCCTTCAACGCTAATATTAGAAAAAATATGTTTAGCTTCATTCATAGATTTACCTTATTTTTGGTCACAATTACGCCATCTTCGTCGGCATAAAGATACTGATTTGGAGTAAATTCTACATTCGAAAAATTAACAATTAAATTATTTTTTCCAGCCCCTTTTTTAACACTTTTAAGGGGGCAAACTCCGAGAGAACGAATTCCAATTGGCATTTTATTTATTACTGCTGAGTCTCTAATTACTCCATTAACAATAATTCCTTCCCATTTATTATTAATAGCATCAGTAACTCTTTTGTCTCCTAGCATTGCACAATTCATAGATCCACCTGCGTCAATCACTAATACTGAATCTTTGCCATTAGTTTTTAGAGCTTCTTCAACAAGAGAGTTATCTTCAAAGCACTTAATAGTAACAATACGACCTGAAAAGGCAGTTTTTGCACCGTAACTTTTATATATTGGCTCTAAATACTGTACATTTGGATGGAGTTTGTCTGATATATCGCAGGTTGATTTAGTCATTATTCTCCCCATAAATTTCACACATTCGTTTTTCTGTTCCATAAGGATAGTAATCCATTACACCATTTTTTTGAATTTTTTCTTGGATTGAGGTCCAATATTTAGCATCAAGAAGTTTTTTATAGTGCTTATTAAAGGTTTCTTTCATGAANTTATTTGGTAGCATAAAATATTTAAACTCTTCTGGGAAAACATCATTTTGTCCAACATGATACCAAGGCTCTGAAGCCATTTCCTCTTCATAAGTTCTAGACTTTGGAATTTTCCTGAATACTGGTTTACTCATTAAAGTAATCTCATCATAGTCATAAAAGACAACTCGATTTTGACGCGTTACACCGAAATTTTTAGTCAACATATCTCCAGGGAATATATTTGAATTAATTAACTCATCAATGGCCTTNCCGTAGTCATTAATAATATGNNTTTGNTGCTCTTTGTTAGCAGTTTCAAGGTACATATTAAGTGGAGTCATTTTGTTTTCAATATACATGTGTTTAATAATTAGTAAGTCTCCTTCTATTTCTATATTTGAATCTGCTTTTTTCTTTAATTCAGTTATAAGAGCATTATCGATATCTTTCATTGAGAACGCGACATTGGAAAACTCCCATGTATCGGCAAGCCTGCCGACTCTTACATGGTTTTTAACAAAGTAGTATCGGTCTTTTACCATCTCTTTTGTTCCCATCTTTGGTGGGGCAAATTGATCATTAATAATTTTAAAAACATAAGGGTACATAGGGAAAGTGAAAACTGACATGACCATTCCTTTAATTCCAGGAGCAATAATCAGTTTTTCGCTAGTAATTTTTGAGTATTTTAAGAAGTGCCTATAGAGGAGTGTTTTGCCGTGCTTATGAAGACCAATAGCGCTATAAAGGACAGCCCTAGTTTTTCCTGGAAGAATCTCTTTTAGAAATTCAACAATGGCTGATGGATAGTCAGTAGTAATAAAGAAATACGATCTTGAAAAACTAAACACTATGGATATACTTCCAACATCGGTCAAAATGCTGTCAACATAAATTCCTTTTTCCTCATCATTTAATAGGGCAATTAATAAAGGTTGATCAGCGTGAAGTTGGGATACAATTTTTCCAGTTATATAGGCAGCTTTACCTCTAATAAAAGGAGTGCCAATAACTTGAATTTCGAACACATCTGACTCTAGACTGGGAAGTTGAGTATATAGCTGCTCTTCCAGTCTCTGAATGTCTAGTTCAAGAGCGCCAAATAAAGACTTGTTAAAGTAGCTAGTTAGAATACTAGTAAAAGAATTTTTAAGTTGATCTTTTTCAATAAAGTAGCTATCAGTTACTGGCTCATCCATATCAATATAATTTAGAGATACTGAAGGCTTTGTAAAGATATATTGAGTGTTATAAAAACTTCTAGAAAATAGTCTACAAAAGACCGAGTTATAAAAGGTTTCAGCAAGTTCAGGCTGTTTGTGCTCAGTAATGAGCTCAACATACATAAGCTTAGTTTTTTGCCAGAATTCTGAGTTAAATTTTTCTATGTGGGTTGGCTCGTAAGGAATCTTAGCAGTAAATTCAGCCCTTGCCCCATAAAGAGTTTGCTTTTTTAGCTCAGAAGAGAGTTTTTTGCAAAAATTATCTACTTGCTTATCATAGAAGTTGAGCCTTAGTTTTGAGTCACTCTCAATCTTCTCCCATTCCCTTTCCTCAAAGCATCGTTTTGCTTCTATCGAAGCACTTTTTATGTTTTGATAGTGCTGCTCAAATCCACTAAGAATCTTCTTAGCAATCGATGCTGAAATTCTGTGTGATGAGTTATTAACTCCACTAAGAAACTTCTTTGTGATCGATGATGAAATTTTTTGTGATGAGTTATTAACCATAAGAATAAAATCACTAAAAACAAGCCTTACTAATTAAAAGGCAAGTCTTATTTTTAGCAGTTTACTTCTTAATTAAACTGCTCTTCCTCAGTAGAACCTTTTAATGCAGTTACTGAAGACTCGCCACCCTGAATAACAGTAGTAACATCATCGAAGTAACCTGCACCAACTTCTTGTTGATGAGAAGCAAAAGTATAACCTTTTTTAGCTGCTCCAAATTCAGGCTCTTGAACCTTGTTAACATAATGCTTCATACCTTCACCTTGTGCATAATCATAAGCAAGGTCGAACATGTTATACCACATATTGTGTATACCAGCTAAAGTGATGAATTGATACTTATAACCCATTGCAGCAATTTTTTCTTGAAAAGAAGCAATTTCACTGTCACTTAGATGCTTTTTCCAGTTGAATGAAGGTGAACAGTTATAGGCTAGAAGTTGGTTAGGATTTTCAGCAAGAACCGCATCAGCAAACTCTTTTGCAAAGCCGAGGTCTGGTTTTCCTGTTTCACACCATACTAGATCAGCATATGGCGCATATGCAAGACCTCTCGATATAGATTGTTCGAGTCCATTTTTAACAACATAAAAACCCTCTACAGTTCTCTTGCCAGTTACAAAAGGGGCATCATAAGGATCCACATCTGAGGTAAGCAGATTAGCTGCTTCTGAATCAGTCCTTGCTAATAAAAGAGTAGGAACACCCATAACATCAGATGCTAAGCGTGCAGAGACTAGTTTTTGAACTGCCTCCTGAGTTGGAACAAGCACCTTACCTCCCATATGTCCACACTTTTTGACAGCTGCTAACTGGTCTTCAAAGTGAGCCCCTGCTGCTCCATTAGTAATCATATTTTTCATCAACTCAAAAGAATTCAATACACCACCAAACCCAGCTTCAGCATCTGCCACAATAGGTAAAAAGAAATCAATATATTTATCATCACTTTCATCAATACCTTGTGCCCACTGAATTTCATCTGCTCTTTTAAATGTATTGTTAATTCTTCTTACCATAGTTGGAACAGAGTCATATGCATAGAGAGACTGATCTGGATACATTGTCTCAGATGTATTTCCATCTGCTGCAACTTGCCATCCAGAAAGATAAATAGCTTCTATACCTGCTTTTGCTTGTTGCATTGCTTGACCTGCAGTAATCGCCCCCATACAGTTTACATAACCTTTTTTAGATGAGCCATTTACAAGGTCCCAGAGCTTTTCAGCACCTCTTCGAGCATAAGTACATTCAGGTTGAACAGAGCCACGCAATCTGACGACATCTTCTGCAGAATATGTGCGCTTAACATTTTCCCATCTAGGGTTTTCTTGCCAGTCTTTTTCTAGGGCTTGAATTTGTTCTTTTCTGTTCATTGATTCCTCCTTTTAATTTATATATATTTCAGACAGTTTTTAGACAGTATTTACGCTTATTATTAAGTAGGTAAACTTTTGATAAAACGAATATTTACTGGAATTTTTATAATACCAATATATTCTTTTTAAGGTCACATAATTTTACGATATAATAATTTTTTTTCATAATATGAAATAAAATGAAACCAAGGTCTATCGATAAAAGTTATAACGCCATTCAAAAGTGCTTACAGATCTTATCTATATTCACTTTAGATAAGGCACAATTCTCAATAAAAGAGATCTGTGAGCAGCTTAACTTTAATTTATCAACAACCTATCGAATTTTAACAACTCTAGAAGAGTATGGCTATGTCTCTCGACTTAAGAACAAGGATTATGTTGTCGGAACCCAGGCACTCTACTTAAGCGCTATTTACACCCAAAGTAACCATTTAGAACAGATTCGTCCTATAGTAGATAGAATAAGAGATATGTCTGGCGAGACAGCATCCTTCTTTGTTGAAGAAGAAGATAAACGTATTTGCCTCTATAGAGCTCACTCAAGAGACGAAATAAGACACAACATTGAACAAGGTTCTCGCTTAAAGCTCAATCAAGGNGCNTCAGGTCGAATTATCTTGGCCTATGGTAAGCGTAAAAATGATAAACAAGGCTTTTATAAAGATATTAGAGATAAGGGCTACTACCTCTCAATAAATGAACATAATGCAGCGCTTTTTGCGCTTGCTGTTCCTGTTGTCTCAAATAGTGATAAATTTGTAGGAGCTATTGTCGTCTCAGGGCCTATAAGTCGCTTTAATGATAAGCAAAAAATTACTCTCTTAAACTTACTTATAGATCAGCTTAAAAACATTGTTATGCCTTAATATTTTTAGCTTAAGGGACTAAGCTATATGTTTAGATTTAAATAGAATTTAAACTTGATTATTTTCTCATTTAATTTAAGTTATTAACAAATAATTTGATCTAATTTTTGCATTTAATATAGTCTTAATATTCAACAATAATGTTACTTTTAATGCTCACTTAGTATGTATCATTAGTTTTTTAGATTTAAACCACCCTAGTGTTTTATTTGTTTTTTATTGAAAGCTTATGAAAGAACATTTATATATTCATGGCGCCTATTTTAAATCCAATTCTGGCGAATCTTTTGAAACCAAAAATCCTGCAAATGGGAAAGTTATTGCAAACGTAGATCAGGCAAGTGAAAATGATGTAGAGAGAGCTATTAAATCTGCAGAGAAAGGTTTTGCTGTTTGGAGCTCAATGTCAGCTGTTGAGAGAGGCCGTATTCTATTAAAAGCTGTTGCTTTACTTCGAGAAAGGAATG
>JGI26112J46591_1000163_pt1 | contig 14632 bp, 25 predicted proteins | sample AOAMet1_08_M0_20_2_FD_46591 | JGI IMG/M metagenome (IMG submission 46591)
TTCCAGCCTTCAACAGGTTTTACTCTAAGAACATCTGGTCCAAGTGTTGTACAGATTTCTACACATAGTGCGCATCCGATACACATTTGTTCGCTGATGTCTGGAATTATTCCTACTGGCATAACAAAATTAAATCGTGATTTGACATTAATATAATTTTCCTAAATTTATGCTGCTATAACGGCGTTTCATAAATTATAACGGCGTTTAGATTTAGATCGCTTATTTTTTTAATTCTATTCTTGGTTAATGGAATTGATAATTAGATCATTTTGCTTTTTTTTGATAAAAAAAATTCCCATTTTTACTAATTTCATAATTTTTTTCCCTCCTGGTGATAAAATCCATTCACTATTTTCTTTTTTTCTAGCCATTGCAGTGATTATAATTGTAGAATTAGATTGTTTTCCTAAAGATGAGAGTAACATTATACATGAATTAACAAATCTGGCAGACTCTAAATCGTCAAATATATTATAAATTCCATTAAATGAATCAATTATAATTAAAAATTCTTCTTTTGATATCTTATTACTAATTTCTGCTAATTTTTCTTTCCAATTTAGATTACTTGGTTGAAAAATCGTCAAATTCTCTTTATGTTGAATAATTTTTGATTCAATATATCCTGAATATAACAAATCCATATCTACAAAAATAATTGGATTTTTTGTAGAAGAAATTATTTTATTTAAAAATTCTATTTTATGAAATGAATTTGAAGATAATATCAAATTTGGTATATTTTTTTTAAATTCACTTTGAATGTATTCCAAATTATCGTCTAGAATTATCTCAGGACTTTTATCCAACACTAAAATATGATTTTACAGATATAATAATGAATTTAGTATCAAAAGATATTTCTCATGATTTCCCCTCTTCAAATAAAATCTATTTGAATAATGCATCTGTATCTCTAATGCCATCTCAAAGTATAGATGCTATGAAGGACTTTTTAATTTCATACAATTCTTTAGGTCCTGATTCTAAGGATTCAGAATTATTTGTTGCAGAAAAATTATCTAATGTAAGAAAAATTATTGCAAAAATTATTTCTTGCCAACCTAATGAAATTATTTTAACACAAAGTACTACTGATGGAATTAATATTGTTGCTAATGGACTTTCATTTGATAATAAATCTAATATTATAATTCGTGGAATGACTCATGAACATCATTCAAATTTTTATCCATGGATTAAATTAAAAGATAAAATTTCAGTTAGAAGTCTTTCAATAGATACAAATGGATTTTTTGAACTGGATGATTTAAAATCAAATATAGATGAAAATACAAAGTTAGTATCTCTAAGTCATGCTTTGTATAATACAGGTTCTATATTACCAATACAAAAAATTTCTAAACTTATTAATAATAAAATTCCACTTTTTATTGATAGTGCACAAACAATAGGATGTATTGGTGATCATGATGTCTCTAAACTAAATTGTAATTTTATGTCCTTTAATGGTTCTAAATGGTTATGCGGTCCAATGGGAACTGGTTTATTTTATTGTAATAAAAAATCTAGTGAATTATTAGAACCAAAAACAATTGGTGGTGAATCTGCAATTATTGAGGCTGAAAATAATTTAATTTTTAAAGATTTACCTGATAAATTTCAAACTGGTTTTAGAAATTATGTTGGAATTGTTGGATTAGAATCATCTGCAAAATATCTGTTAAATTTTGGTATGGAAAATATTCGTAAAAAAAATCAATATTTATCAAATCTTTTTAGAGAAGAATTAGCAAAAATACCGAAAATTATTTTATATGGACCAGAAGATCCAAGTCAACGAACTAGTATTGTATCGTTTAACATTGAAGGTTTGGATCCACAAAAAATAGTGGATAAACTTGAGCAAAAAAATATTATTTTAGCAGTAAGAGAGATTTTGGAAACAAAAATCATTCGTGTGTCTCCTCATTTTTTTAATACTGATTTAGAAATACTTCAAGTTATTGATGAAATTAAAAAATTATAGTTTTTCTTGTTCTTCAATTACCATCATAGTTAATGTTGATTGAACTTTACTGATTTTTCTAATTTTATTAGTGATTATTGAACGTAAGTTTTCAGCATCATCTGATGATAATTTTAAAACTATATCATATACTCCGTATACTCCTCTAACTTCAAATTTTACATTTTCATTTGAAAGAATTTCTTTTATTTCTGTAATTATTCCTTCATCTGACCCTAAATCTGAATTTAATAAAACAAAAGCAGTAGGCACAAACAAATTTTTATTAAAACAGTATTTAACTTTTAATAATTTAGAATTTAGTTTTTTTGTTTTTGATATTATTTCGCAATGCTAAAAATATAGTAAATATAATTATCTGTTAATGAGTAAACCTGGTAATATTTGGAGAAAAGTTCATGGTAAAATTACCAAAAAACCTACTAATTTTTCTTGGTTAATTGAGGAAAAATTAGCTGGTTCTGGAATTCCTACATCTTTAGATGAATTTGATTGGCTTCTAAATCAGGGAGTAAAATCAATTGTAACCATGACTGAAAATTCTTTACCTGATGAATGGACTCAAAAAATTGATTACCTTCATGTACCAACAGCTGATTTTCATGCTCCAGATATGGAAGGAATAGATTCTGCAGTAGAATTTATTCAAAACCAAATTCAAAATGATCAATCAGTTATGGTTCATTGTGCTGCTGGATTAGGGAGAGCAGGAACAATTCTTGCATGTTATTTTATAAAATATGAAAAATTTTCAGCTATTCAAGCAATTAAAAAAATTCGAGATGAGAGACCTGGTTCTATTCAATCTGATGTACAAGAATTAGCAATTAGTTATTATGAAAAATATGTAAGAAATTAGTTTAAATAAAATCTGCAACTAATTTTCCATCAACGTTTTTAATTTTCAACGTTTTGTTTTCTTGAAAGTGTAAAGTTAATCCACCTTCAGCATCTGGATCTTCAACCTTTACCAATTCTAACATTTTAATTTGATCATATTTTTCCATTCATGATCACCTATTCTGGAATTGATATGGTCTCAATTTTTCCATCAACTGGTTTGATAAACATAAACCTGTTATCTTTAAAGATAAAGGTAATACCTCCTTCTTTATCAGGTTCTTCGACTTCAAGAATTGGTTGTCCTAATAGACCATCATATTTTGCCATTGTTAATTCAACAAAAAAGTTCCTTATATCCCTAATTGATCATGACTTCTATTTCATTAGAATTATTTTTGATACTTCCAGATTCAGTATAATCATGTTTTTGCCATGATGAAAATACATCAGCTCCAATCTTATGTTTACCTTTTCCTAAATCAGATGCTTTGAAAATAAACTTTTCATTAAAGTCAAAGAATTCTTCTCTTACTTCTTCTTCAGAAAGTCTGATAAATGGTTCAAAGTTTTTTGCTATTTGGACCCAAATTCTTCTATCTTTCATTGGATTGACTAATTTTGGATTCCTTGTCCAGAAAATTGCAGCTTTTCGGTATGAATCTATAGTTCTNCCTAATTCCTTCTTTCTGAATCCCCCAGATGTTAATTTTACACCATATTTGAGTTTCATTGAAACATCATTGTTATTGTATGCTTTAGTCCAATTTGCTTCATTGAATGCATTTCTAAGGCCTCCTTCAATTGAAAATTGGACATTTATCTCAATATTTTCATCAGATGAGTACTCCTCTTTAGATTTTACTAGTGTTATTTCTGAAATTTTGCTTTCTGTCATTGCTCTGTTCATATGATTTATATCCGCAATATGTGCTTTTTCTGAATACATGAATGCACAAGTGATCAGTTCAGAAGCCAAAGAAATCAATATTTCTGTTACAGAAACTGATATTGGAATATTATACATCATTCAACATGAACTTCTAAAGGCTTCAAATGTTGATTTTGCAGGCGTAATTGTTAAACATCCATTAACTAATGAATGTTGGATGAGAATCAATTCTAATACAAAACCATTAGGTGAAATTAAAAAATCTACGGAATCTGCAATAAAAATGGCAGAAGAATTTAAAGAATTATTTATTTCAAAATTAAGGTAAATTAGATTGAAATTTTGCCCCAAATGTGAGGTTAAACTAAAAAAAGGTGATTCCGGTCTTGAATGTTCAAAATGTGGTTATACTGAAGGAGAAAAAGTAACAAAAAAGAAAAAAATTATTGCTGAAGAAGAACCTGATTTTTCACTTCTTGCTTTTGAAGGAAATGAGGGAGAAGAATCTCACCCAACAGTGAAAATTGATTGTGAAAAATGTGGACATGATGAAGCAGTAGGTTGGATGTTTCAAACTAGAAGTGCAGATGAACCAACAACTAGATTTTATCGTTGTCAAAAGTGTAAATACACTTGGCGTGATTACACATAAGGTTTAACTGGAACTTATAGTCAAGAAAATTAAATTGACTTTTAATGCAAAAACAAGTGGTTCCGATGATCTCAAAGCTATCATCTCTGCAATATCTACATTAGTTGAAGAAGCAACTTTTGTTGCAACAGCTGAAGGAATCACTTTTCGAGGAATGGATCCATCTCATGTTGCTCTTATTGATATATCTTGGCCAAATTCAGCATTTGAAAAATATGAATGTGATAGTGATATTAAATTTGGAGTTCGAATAGATGAATTTTCAAAACTTATCAAACGAGCAGATAAAAAAGATAGTATTGAAATCAGTATTTCTGAAGAAAANATGTTACTTGTAACAGTTGGAAAAAATAAAAAATACAAAATACGTTTAATTGAAAGTTCTGCAACTGATACCCCATTACCAAAAATTCCATATGATTCAAAAATCATTTTAACTTCTTCAAAATTTGATAAGATTCTTGGTGATGTTCAAGTTGTATCTGACTATCTAACTATTAGTACATCTGATTCTAAGGGTGATTTTTCAGGGAAAGGTGATTCTGGTGAAGTAATCATTGAATTGGATAAAGATGCTGAAGATATTGAAGAAATTTCTTCAAAAGCTGATAGTGTTGGTACATACAGCCTAGAATATCTTAATCCTGTAGTAAAAGCAGTAGGCAGTAATGCTGGATTTATCACATGTGAATTTTCAAGCGCAAAACCCCTTAGAATTGAATTTAAGGTTGCAAATATTGGTAGAATCCACTTTTATCTTGCTCCACGCGTAGAAAGTTAAAGCATTTAAAGATTGAATAATTCAGATACATTGAATTGAAACTTGTTTTAAAATATGGAGGAACNTCAATCTCTAATGCAAAGGACATTCAAGTAGTAGCTAANCATGTTAATGAATTATCTAAAAAACATCAAATTGTATTAGTTTGCTCTGCAACAAATGGAACCACTGATGATTTAATTGAAATATCTGAATCTATCAAAAAAGAAAATAAATCTAAAGCAGAACAACTTGCATCAAAAATTACTAATAGACATAAACAATTAGCAAAACAAACAATCAAAAAATCTAATGTTCAAAAAAAATTATTAACAAAATTGAATGAAGATTTTACAGAACTTCTTGCATTGATAGATGGCTTAGTTTTGTTAGGAGAAGTAACATCAAGATCAATGGATTATTTAATTTCATTTGGTGAAAGATTATCTGTAAAATTAGTTTCAGCAGCAATAAATGATTTATCAAAAAAATCAATTCCTTTAACTGGTAAAGAAGTGGGTATTGTTACTGATTCCAACTTTGGTGAATCAAAACCACTTATGGATACAACTAGATTAAGAGTATCAAAAAATATTGATATTTTATTTTCTAAAAAAATAATTCCTGTAATTGGAGGATTTGCAGGTGCAGATCAACATGGACATACAACCACATTCGGTAGAGGAGGTTCTGATTATTCAGCAACAATTATTGGTTCTTGTATCAAAGCAGATGAAATTTGGTTATTGAGTGATGTTGATGGGCTTATGACTGCAGATCCAAAAATTGTCAAAAATGCAAAGTTACTCAAAGAAGTATCTTACACTGAAGCAATTGAAATGGCTTTGTTTGGTGCTAAACAAATCCATCCAAGAACATTTGAGCCTTTATTGACAAAAAAAATACCAATGAAAATTAGAAATTCATTTAGTATCAATAATGAGGGAACTTTAGTTACAGCATCACCTTCAGCATCTGTAAAAAATACTGTAAAATGTGTAAGTAACATTCGTAATAATGGATTAATCGATATACAAGGTGGTAGTATGATTGGAACACCTGGAACCGCAGCTAAAATCTTTGCAACTTTAGCAAAAGCTGGAATTAATGTAATGATGATTTCTCAAAACCCTTCTGAATCAAGTATTACTATTGTTGTAAAAAATACTGATCTTGATAAAGCAGTTAGTGTATTAGAGATGGATCTTTTAGGAAAAATCATTAAAAAATTAGAAGTTACTACTGGAATGTCTATCATTGCATTAATCGGTTCTGGAATGAGAGGAACAATTGGTGTTGCATCAAAAGTTTTTGCTGCAATTGAGAAAAATAAAGTCAATGTATCTATGATCACTCAAGGTTCATCTGAGCTTAATCTTGCATTAGTAGTAAAAAATTCTGATACAAATTCAGCAGTACGTGCAATACATGATGCATTTACTCTTGATAAAATCAATTAGGACACGCTAAACGGATAAATTAGTTAAGAAAAAAATTATTTTGAAATTGACTGGTAAACTCTACATTGTTGGTGTTGGTCCTGGACATCATGATCATATGACATTTCGAGCTAAACAAGTAATCACAGAAAGTGACACAATAGTTGGATATGAAACCTATGTAAATTTAGTTCAAGATCTAATAGGTGGTAAAACTATTCATCGTTATGCCATGACACAAGAAGTTGAAAGAGCTCATCAATGTATTGATCTTGCAAAATCTGGGAAAATTGTTTCATTAGTGTCTAGTGGAGATCCTGGAATTTATGGAATGGCTGGATTAATTTATGAAACACTTGCTGCTACAGGCTGGGATCCTTCTGATGATTTGAAAGTAGAAATTATTCCTGGCATATCTGCTCTAAATTCTTGTGCATCAATTGTTGGTTCACCTCTAATGACTGATTTTGCTGTTGTTAGTATGAGTGATCTAATGGTACCATGGGAAATAATTCAAAAACGTGTAGAGTCAGCTGCACAAGGAGATTTTGTCATTGTAATTTATAATCCTAAAAGTCAAAAAAGAGTTCATCAACTACAAGATACTCAAAAAATCCTACTTGAACATAGGAAACCTACTACACCTGTTGCAATAATTAAAAGTGCTTATCGAGAATCTGAAACGATTGTTATGACTGATTTAGAAAATTTACTTAGTTTTGATGAAGAATTAGGTATGACTACTACTGTAATTATTGGTAATTCATCAACATATACTTACAAAGATTTAATGATCAATCCCAGAGGATACAAATCAAAATATAATTTAGAAGAACAAACTAATCCAAATCTTAAAGTTTAGAAACTTTTCTTTATTGCTTCAGATATTTCTTCACTAAGATTTAGTTTCTCTCTAATTGGAGAAATTACTTTAACTAAATAATTACCAACAGTTTGTTTTAAATCTCCTGGATGTAATTTATTTTCTGCAAAATCAGTTTCTAATTCATTATAGTTAGAATATGATACATTACCACCAAATTTTTCTGGTCTTTCAACATTCATTTCATTAAATTCATGAAAAATTATAGTTTTTGCAATTTCTAATGATGGATTACTTTGAATATTAGTTTCTTCACACCATGATTTACTAATTTTTTTCTTTATTTCGTCATCTGTATTATGAATGAATATACCTGAATTTGGATCTGATTTACTCATTTTTCCTAATACTTGAGAACTATCAGAATCTACAGGTTTTGAAAGTCCTGGTAATAATTTATGATGAACAGAAACTGGAACTTTCCATTTCATTTTNGGGAAAATTTCTCTAACTAACATGTGTATTTTTCTTTGATCCATTCCTGCATGNGCAATATCTACATCTANAGAATGAATATCAACTGCTTGCATTGCTGGATAAAGTAATTTGGCTACATCAATTTTGTTATCATCTTCAGAACGACCCATTATTGTTAAAGTCCTCATTGTTCTAGCAATTGACATATGTTTTGTAAATTTTACAAGCTCAGACCAATACTCTGTTTTTTCTTCATATAATTTAGATCCCAAAATAATTTCTGCATTTGGACAAACTAATTTGAAAGCATCTTGGTAATATTTTGAAACTTTAGATATTGTTTCCCAGTCTCCACCTAATTTATCATTAATTAGAGTGTGCCAATCTGCAAGAAAAATTTTACAATTAACTCCCGCTTTTGCAAAATCATTTATTTTGAAACCAGTACTGATTAAACTACCTAAATGCAAAAAACCTGAAATCTCTAAACCAATGTAATGATTTGGTGATGAATTTGTTTTAAATAATTCAATTAACTCCTCACGAGTTACAATCTCTTCGGTTGGAGGTTTTTCAATTAAATCTACTTTTTCAGTAATATCCAAATCAAAACAACTTTTGAAATCTAAACCTATAAAGATTGTCCCTAAGTTTGTTTATCCTCCTGAATTACGGAAATATCTAACTTAGATATTTTTCAAATTCTTTTTTTGAAATAATTTTATGTTCTAATTCTTTTATCTCATTGAAACATTTCTTACATGAATAAGTGACAAATTGATTCTCATCAACAGTACAAATTGCAAAAACAGATTCAGAAGCCTCTATTCTTACGCCAGATATGTCAATATGGTCACACATTTTTACTTTCATAGATATCAATTAATGAAATTAAATTTAAAGCCTGGGAAAATTTACAATCTTTATGACTCTTGAAGAAGGATTGGAATTAATTAATAATTACAAAAAAGGACTAGAGAAATTTTTAGAGACATTACCCGAGCAATCTGTTCAACTAGGCTCGGAAATGATTCAAACTCTCACTTTAAATTCTAAAAATCAAATTGCAAATTTAGAAGCAATTGAAAAATCATTAAAAAGACCTGTAAAATCTTAATTTATTTAGTTTCTAAAGTAACTACTTACAATTTTTTTTATGTTTTCTTAACGCTTCACCATAATCAAATTCAGCACCACATGCTCTGCATTTTTCCTTTTTTTTATTATGAGCCTTTTCTTGATGTTTTTTTAGTCTTTCAGAATCTGGTAATATTGTTCCACATTTTTTACATTTTAATTCATTTTTACTGGATCCAAATAATCCCATAGTATACTATGTATCTAATAGTATAAAAAATAATTTTAGTTATTTTTTTTAAAATAATTTCAATAAATTATGAATTTTATTATTATAATTCTTGATCATCTAAGCTTTTTCTAGGTTTTATACTTAGATAAAATGCATGTGCACTAATAATGAATGCAGCAAGAAATATTTTTGTTGCAAAAACTAAATTCCATGGACGATCAGGATCTGGATAAGCTACAGACAACTTATCAATATCTGGAACTATTCCATCAATAATTCCTGCTGTTATTTGTGCATTTAAAACTGTAAAATTGTATAATACTTCATAAAAAGAAATTATTGTAAATCCAAGTAGCATTAATTGAAGTAGAGCCATTCTAGTTCCAATAATTTTATTACCTGCAGTTCGTCTCCAACCAATTCTAGTAACACAGTACCATCCAATTATTGTAGAAAAAAATATCCAAGTTGAAACTCTAGCAAAATTTTCAAATGGAATAGTTGTATTGTGAATTACTTCACCCATAACATACGTTCCATTTGCTAACCACTCTAACATAGTTGCATAAACACCAAAAATTAATGTTGAAGTCATAATAGCTCCACAAATATAGAAAATGTACAAGTATACTTTGTAACCTGTATCTGTTTTTTCTAAATGACGTGGTTTCATTCTATGATTTGCCAATTTTTGAAATATAAAAATTCATACATATTAAATGAGATTTATAGACTAGTTATTAGGAGAATAATTATTGAAAATACCCATAAACATTCCTTTTGTAGGCAAGGAAGAAATTTCAGTAGTCACATCAATTCTTAAAAATGGAGCTTTAACTTCTTCTGCAAATCAAGGTGGAAAATATGTTCAAGATTTTGAAAAATCTGTTTCTAAATTTGTAAATTCAAAATATACTATAGCTGTAAATTCTGGTACTGCAGCATTACAAGCAGCACTATATGCATTGGATATTAAACATGGTGATGAAGTTTTAATTCCATCTTTTACTTTTGTTGCAACTGCAAATTCTGTATTTTCTACTGGTGCAAAACCTGTTTTTGTTGATATTTTAAAAGAAAATTTTACAATGGATCCAGATGATCTTCAGAAAAAAATTACAAAAAATACCAAAGCAATAGTTCCTGTACATCTTTATGGAAATGTAGCTTATTTAGATAGAATTTCTGAAATTGCTAAAAAATTTAACATACCAATAATAGAAGATTCAGCCCAATCACTCGGTTCTACTTTTAAGAAAAAACATACCGGAACCTTCTTTGAAATGGGATGCTTCAGTATGTATCCTGCAAAAGTAATGACTGCTGGGGAAGGTGGATTTATTGTCACAAACAATAAAAAATTTAGAGACAAATTACTAATGATTAGAAATCATGGAATGGTCAAGGGATATGATACAAGAATACTTGGTCTTAATCTAAGGTTACCTGAAATTAATGCAGCGATTGCAACAGTACAAATGAAAAAATTACCAAAATTTTTAAAAACTAGACAAAAAAATGCAGAACTTTTATCAAAATTACTTTCAAAATTAAATCTTAATCTTCCAGAAGAACGAAAAAATGAAAATGTTAACTGGTATCTCTATACCATTACCACATCAAAACGTAATATCCTTTTGAAAAAACTCAATGCAAAAGGGATAGGTGCAGCCTCATACTATCCAATACCTGTACACAAAACACCATTTTACAAATCAAAAACAAAATTACCTGTAACTGATTGGGCAGCTTCACATGTACTTTCTTTACCAATTCATCCTAAAGTTACTACAAAAAATATTGAATTCATTGCCAAAACAATTTCTGGAATACTTTGAATAAACTAGGTACTACTATTGGAAAAATTTGTGAAGCACTTTTACCAATTCCTGAAGAATTCTATATTGGTAATTATAATTCGTCAATTTGTATATGTACACTTTCTAGCATCAAATTATTAAAAGAAATCAAAAATTCTAAAATTATTGATAATATTGCAGTAGTTGGACGACTNTTTACTGAAAATAAAGGAATTGATTCAATTATAAAATATGTAAATCAAAATAAAAAAATTAAAACAATTATTGTATGTGGAAAAGACGTTTGGGGTCATAAATCTGGACACTCATTATTTGAATTGCATAAAAATGGAATTGATAATAATAATAGAATAATTAATTCAACTAGTCCTGATCCATTTCTAACAGTATCCAAATTTGAAATCAAGTATTTTCAAAAACAAATAACTCTTGTAAATTTAATTAATGAAACAAATATTGAATTAATTAATAATAAAATTCAATTAAACTAGTAACCATTTTTTTGTCTTTCATGATTAATTTGGTTTTTTCTTTTGTATTCCTCTAAGATATCATCTGGTGTTAATTTTAATTCAAGTGATGCCTGAACTACAAAATGCCATATGTCAATTAACTCTTCTCTAGCCTCATTTTGATTAAATTCAGTAGGTGTTTTCCACCATTTCCAATTAGTTGTTCTTTGTAATTCCACAGCTTCATGCATAATTGCAGTACACAATGCAGAAACTCTATTTTCTGCATCTTTTGGATATCTATCTAATTTCATTATTTCAGATAGACCTTTTTGGAGATTGAAAATTTCATCTAATCTATCTTCTGTTTTTTCTGACATTGTATTGTTTATTTTTAAAAAATAATTTAACTTAAGTCTTTTTAGAATTGGATCATTTTTTCATATGATTTCAAACGTCTTGCGATATCTCCTTTTTTTATTTTTAGTAATCCGTCTAAACCATATCTTTCAACTGCAAATGAACCAAGTACATTTCCATATACTGCAGCTTTTTTAATTTCAGATATCTTTGTTGTTTTTTTACTAGCAAGATATCCAATCATTGCACCTGCAAATGAATCACCTGCACCAGTAGGATCTACAACATTTTCTAATGAAAATCCTGCAGTAGGAAAAATTACATCATCAAAAAACATCAAAGAACCATGTTCACCTTTTTTAATTATAATATACTTTGCACCCCACTGTTTCATTTTTTTTGCACATTTGATTAGATTGTGTTCTTTTGTTAGAAGTTTAGCTTCTTCATCATTGATTACAACTGCATCAACATTTTTTATCATTTTAATTACTGCATCTCTTTTTGTTGATATCCAGAAATCTATAGTATCACACATTGAAAATTTTACATTATCAAATTCTTTTATTAATTTTACATTTTGTTCTGGGTCATTATTTGCAAGATACACAAATTGTGATTTTTTATATTCTTCTGGTACAATTGGTTTAAAATTTTCAAGTACATTCAATTCTGTTTTTAAAGTAGATCTTGTGCTTAGTGTATTATCATATTTTCCATCATAACGGAATGTTTTACCTTTGTTTATGGCTAATCCTTGTAAATCTAGATATTTTGACAAAATATTGTGATTTTTTTTTGAAAAATCATCTCCAACTACTGCAATTAACCCAGTTTTTACAAAATTACTTGATGAAATTGCTGCATTTTTTTTTGAAAAATCATCTCCAACTACTGCAATTAACCCAGTTTTTACAAAATTACTTGATGAAATTGCTGCATATGTTGCAGCCCCTCCTAAAACATTTTTTAGAGTTTTAGTTGGAGTTCGAATTGTATCTAAGGCAGTCGATCCAAAAACTGTAAGCATTTAATGAAAAATTATATTTATTGTATAAATTTCCTTGTTTGCTCATCTGTAGGATAGTAATCAAATGGAACTTCTATGGTTGTAATCAATAAATCATATTTTGTTATTCCTGAAATTTTTACAGATTTAGATTCATCAGAATTTGTATCTGTTGTAAAAGTTCCTTCAACATAGATACTACTAATTGGATATAATGTGAATGATTCTAAATTTCCTTTACCTACCATTTCATCATCATAAAATACAAAAAATTCAGTTTCACCTGCTGGTAATGTCAATAATGATGGATTTCGAAATTCTAATTCTATTTTATAATTTGAATTATTTTTATTCTCATTCATGATCGCATTTTCAGAAATACTTACTGATATTTTTGATACAGATTCATACTGTGAATATCCCAAAATACTTACTAATAATAAAAATAGTATAATTGTACTTTTTTTCTTTAATGATTTCATGACTAGTTATCAGAAAATTTTCTTTTAAGCTAAAATTAAAAAAATACTAATAATTTGTGTAAATTTTTTGATTTAATCTTAAATCTCATTAGAGCTATCTCAATAAATCAAAATTAACTTAATAATTTACATTGGCACGAATTAAACTCAAAATAGGTGAGAATGAACTTGAAGTTGATTCTAGAGATTTCTATGTTGATAATCAGACATTAGGTGAAATAATTGATAACATTTCTCAATATATGCCAGAAAATCAAGCAAAAATTGTTTATGAATCTGATTCTAAACAAATTTCAAATAAAATGGATCATGTTTTAGAATCTTTAGATGATGCAGAAACATTTGAACCTGAATTTAATGAACCAATACATATCCAAACTAGTGAAATTATATCAAAACTAAAAATTTTAGAAACTAGCAAGTTTTTTGATTTACCAAGATCAGTTGGTGAAACTGTTCAACAACTTAGAGAATATGGTTGGGCTACAAGTACACTTGATGTTTCAAAAGCCTTAGCAAAAATGTCTTTAAATAAAAAATTCACCAAAGTTTCTACTGAAAATCAAATTCGTTATTCAATTGAACAATTACCATTATCTAGTTGAAGAATAATTACATTTTAAGCAATCAGAAAAAATTTCACCATCTAAATGATCAAAATGCGTATTACACTGTTGACATGTGTGATGCATATCAAAATATCCATCATTTTCTGTAATTCCTATCTTATTTGATTCAAGATTTGTGCTTTTACACTTTATACAATGACAACCACATTCTATTTTCATAATTTTTCTCAGATAATCTATGTATAGTTTCTGTATCTATACAAATCATTGGATAAAAAACGTGAAGTACCAATAGAAATTGATGATCATTTCAAACTTTTTGGAAAGGAACCATGGGAAGTGGAATATGGAGAAAAATGTCCTGTATGTGAAGTTAGAATAGATGAGTATGGTTTTTGTTCATGTGGTTCTAGTGGAGACTAACTTTTCTCATTAATGGCACAGTCAAAATTATTACAAATCCCATTATTAATGGAATAAACATTGAAAATTCTGGTATTACTGTAGTTCCAATAATTCTTATCTCACCTGATGATTCAGGTTTCATAGAAAGTGAAATATGATTTTCTTTAATGAATATTTAGAATATTTAATTTGTTCATCATTTAATAATATAACATATGGACCACCTAACAATTTTTCTTCCATATTTATTGTTACAAACTTATTTTTTTCATTTACTTGAAAACTAATACTTTTTGATTCTTGATCAAAATTAAATTCATCTATCTCAGAATCTGTTATAATTTCTACAT
>JGI26112J46591_1000180_pt1 | contig 13647 bp, 17 predicted proteins | sample AOAMet1_08_M0_20_2_FD_46591 | JGI IMG/M metagenome (IMG submission 46591)
AGATTTAACAAACAAGTTAGTCATATTAGTCAGCAATCTTGAACCAAGGCAAATGAAATTTGGATTATCTGAAGGTATGGTTCTAGCCTCCAGTGATGATGAAGGTATATATCTAATATCACCAGATAGTGGAGCAAAGCCAGGTTTGAGAGTTAAGTAATGATTAAGGAAACAGATATTATTGTTATTGGTGCAGGACCAGTTGGTTTATTCACTGTATTTGAAGCTGGTTTATTAGGTCTTAATTGTGTTCTTATAGACAACCTTGATAAGCCTGGTGGGCAATGTGCGGAGCTTTATCCAGAAAAGCCTATATACGACATACCAGGAGTAGCTTTTCAGACTGCACAAGAACATGTTGATGCGCTTCTTCAGCAGATTAAGCCTTTTGATTACGACCTATATTTAAATCAAAGAGTTGAAACTATAGAAGAGGCAAACCAAGAAGATGGTATTTTTTGGAAAGTAACTACAAACGAAAATAATTCATTTATTTCAAAAAATATATTTATAGCAGCTGGTGCTGGTTCATTTGAAGCACGCAGACCGCCAAATATAGAAGATCCTGATAAGTTTCTTGATCATGGAGTTAATTATGCAGTTAGATCAAAAGAGAAATATAAGGACAAAGACATATTTATTTTTGGTGGCGGCGACTCAGCATTAGATTGGTCTGTAGAACTAGCAAAAGAATCAAAGAGTCTTTCATTGGTTCATCGAAGAGATGCTTTTAGAGGGGCTCCTCATACTGAAGAACTAATGAGAAACCTTGTAAAAGATAAAAAAATTAATCTCTTAACTCCATATGTGATAGAAGATATTCATGGTGAAGAAAAAGTTAGTGAAGTTTCTTTAAAAAACTTTGATACAAAAGAAATTATCACTCATAAAGCAGATGAATTAATATTTTTGTTTGGATTAAATAAAAAACTTGGCCCTATTCTTGATTGGGAATTAGAACTTAACAATAAAAAAATTAATGTTAATACTGAAAATTTTGAAACCTCAAGAGAAGGAATTTTTGCTGTAGGAGATATAAATGATTATCCTGGAAAGCTTGATTTAATTCTATCTGGTTTTCATGAAACAACTTTGGCTGTCCAAAAAGCATATAAGAGAATTTATCCTGGTGAAAGAGTCCCTTTTGGTTACACAACATCTAATTCAAAACTCCAAGAAAAACTTGGCGTATTAAAAAAATAAATTGGAACTAATTGATTTAATACACAAAGAGTTACCACAGATACAGTGTGGAAGATGTGACACGCCTGGATGCAAGCAATATGCTGAAGCCATAGTTAATGGCTCTCCGCATGACAGATGTGTTCCAGGGGGAATTAAAACTTTAAAAAAATTAAATGCCATTACTAATACAAATTATATTTCTGTAAATTCTGAATATGGTCCAACAATTAAAAGTCAAAAAGTTAAAATTATTGAAGAAGAATGCATAGGATGTAAGAAATGCATATCAGCCTGCCGGTTGATGCTATCACTGGCGGAACTAATATGATGCATTCAATAATTGATGATTTATGCACAGGATGTGAGCTCTGTATTGAGCCATGTCCCGTTGATTGTATTGAAATAATACCCCTTTCTGATCAAGATGCGGCCAAGCCAAGAGAGGTTTCACAGTTTTTTTATGACTCAAAAGAAAATTTAACAATTAATGAAAAAAGAAATAAGTTAATCAACTTTAGCGATAAAAATATGGAGATTAGCGATACTCTAAACCTTCAACTCAAGAACAGAAATATAGATAAATCTAAAATGATTGATGAAATGCAGAATAAAATTATAAAATCTGATTTATCTAAATTACATCGCTTTAATGAAAATGAAATTAATACATTCCTACAGGATGATAATTAATGCTAAAAAATAGATTTAGAAAATATTTACCTGTTGTAGTGGATCTGGAAACAGGTGGTTTTGATTCAAAAGAAAATGCAATTCTTGAAATTGCTATAACACTTATAGAAGAGTCTGAAGATATTCTATTGGTTGGTGAAACCCACCGATTCCATATTGAACCCTATGAGGGGCTTGTTGTAGAAGATGAATCATTGGAATTTACAAAAATTAATCTAAATCATCCATTAAGGAATGCTGTCCCTGAAAGCCATGCATTACAAGAGCTATTTACTATTATCAATAAAGCCAAAGCTAAATATGAGTGCTCAAGAGCCATACTCGTTGGTCACAATGCACATTTTGACTTATCATTTTTAAACGAGGCTATANCAAGAAACAAAATCAAAAGATCTCCTTTTCACCCTTTTTCGGTATTAGATACAGTAAGCNTGGGTGTTTTAGCAACAAACCAGACTGTACTTGCTAGAATTTGTGATTCACTTTCTATTGATTATGATTCTAAAGAGGCTCATTCAGCTGCCTACGACTCTGACGTTACTGCCAAGGTATTTTGTAGAGTTCTAAACGACTATTCTAGCTAAGAGAACTTTCAATAAACTTTCTTAGATCTCCGGACTCGTGCATTTGAGTAACAATATCAGCACCGCCTATAAGCTCGCCTTTCACAAACACTTGCGGAAAAGTTGGCCAATCAGACACCGAAGGCAATGTGGCTCTAGCATCATTATTTTCTAAAATATCTACATAGGAAAACTGTGCCTCGCATTCTATTAGCGCTTGAACTGTTTTAGCAGAAAAGCCACACTTTGGTTCGTAAGGCGTCCCTTTCATATAGATTAAAAGGTCATTGTCTTTGATTTGTTCTCTTAATTTTTCTTCAATACTCATACCTATTCCTTAATTGTATTTATATAACTCTTTATAGTGTCTTCGAAGCCATTTTTCAAGGCATCAACTATAACTGCATGCCCAATAGAAACTTCATTAATACCACCAATTTTAATAAGCTCTGGTAAATTTATTAGATTTAAATCATGGCCAGCATTAACAAATAGGTGCGTAGAGTTTGCTTTTAGAACTAATTCTGAAAGTGAGGAAATAATAGAAAGATCTCCAGATTCTATACTTTTAGAAAATTGACCAGTATGAATTTCTATCCCATCAACACCTATATTTTGTGCATAGTCAATAATATCAATGTTAGCTTTATCACCCTTAAGCTGGTCTACAAATAAAGAGATTTGTGAGTTGCTAGAAAGGCTCTTGAGCAACCTTACTGATTCTCTTAATTTTTGGTCATGATCGCCAGACTCCCAACCATGGTCTGATGTAATTTGATTAGGCAAGTCAGGTACGAGTGTTATTTGTTCTGGCTGACATACTTTTACAAGATTATTAAAACCCATGAACTCATTAAGTTCCTCTGAAAATGGATTGCCTTCCAAATTAAAGTCAACATTTCTTGATTTAGCTAAATTTGCTAGCGAAATCACATCATTACTTGTTGCATGTCTGTGGTCTGGTCTTGGATGGAGTGTAAGACCATCTACGCCAAGATTAATAGCTGAGTTTGCAAATTCTTCAAGACAAGGATTATTCTCACCTCTTGCATTTCTTAAAAGAGCTATCTTGTTTAGATTAAGACTAAATTTCATTCGATTCTTTTACTTTTAATAAGACTAGCCCGCCAAGGATAAATAGGACTGCTATAGGAAGTAGTGAAATTCTTACATCACCATAAAGAGCTAATAAGCCACCAACCATTAATGGTCCAAATATAGCACCTGCTCTTCCTAAGACATTATAGATTCCAAAAAATTCTCCTGCTTTCTCAGGTGGGATAATTTTTCCATATAAGCTTCGAGAGCTTCCTTGAATACCTCCCTGAACGCCACCAACTAAAATTGCTAAAATATAAAATTCAGAAGCGGATGAGAGAGTGGTTGAGAAAAATATAATAAATATGTAAAAAAGAATAGTAATAAATAAAACTGGCTTGTCACCATATTTATCAGCTATATAACCCCAGAGAAGTGTTGCTGGAAATGCTACAAATTGAACTAAAATTAGTGCAGGAATAACATCATTAGCCTTTAAGCCAACATTAAGAGCAAAATCTGCTGCAAGATAAATAACAGTATGAGCGCCATCAATAAAAAGAAAGAAAGCTAATAAAAATAAAGAAACATTTCTGTATTGAGAAATAGATCTCAAAGTAGTGAGAATATTTTTGAAAGATTCATTTATTAAAAATGTTTTTTTGTGATGGAGAATATTTTCTTTATAGTTTTTTTTAATAGGAAGCATAAAGGCAAACCACCAGATGGAAACCATAATAAATGACAGTTTAACTGCATCTGCAGAAGACTGAAGGCCTATTTTATCCCAGTAAAGAAACATTAATGCATTAACAAGAAATAGAGTCCCACCGCCAAGATAACCCCAGGCATATCCTTGATTCGATATTTGTGAAAGCTTATTTTGTGGTGCTATTTTAGTTAAAATCTTATCGTATGGTATTTGACCTACGGCAAAACAATAATTTGCAATACAAAAGAAAATCAAGGCATATAACCACGAACCTAATGAAAGTATAGATAGTAAACCTACAAATAAAGCTCCAATGGTTGTAAATAAAATAAGAGTTTTTTTAGTTGCGTTATTTATATCAGTGATAGCGCCAATAAATGGTGCGGTAAGTAAGACAATTGAATTACAAATTGCTAAGGCTAAGGTTTTATATACAGTTGCATCATCCACATCAATACCACTAGCCCAATATTGATTATAAAAAACAGGAAAAAAACCAGCAACCACGGTAGTTGCAAAAGCAGAGTTTCCAACATCATATGCTATCCATGACTTTACTTTTTTATTGAAAACTGTGGTTGTTGAATTGTTCAAAATTTATAAATATAGGTTTCTTATTGATATTCTATATTAATTTTTACCTTGCTAATCATTATATTTTTGTTATATTTTTTGGAGGGGGAATTTAAAATGGATGATATAACAACAATTAAATTTGGTTCATTCTTTGTAGTAGGAATTGGTTTTATAGTATTTCTACTTGGCCTAGCCGCTTATATTTTTTATTAAGCCGGCAACCAGTTTAAGGATTTACCAGAGAGTAAATGTAGGTGAAGGTGGAATACAGTTTGACCTGCATTTGCTCCATTATTAATAACAATATTAAATGTATTATCTAACTTTAGTATTTTTGAAACCTTTCCTGCAACTAACATAAGATGGCCTAATATTTCTTTATCTTCTTCATCTGCACTTGAGAGCATTGTTATATTTTTTTTTGGAATGATTAGTAANTGAATTGGAGCTTGCGGGTTGATATCTTTAATTACAATAGATTTTTCATCTTCATAAATGACATCAGCAGGAATATCTTTTTTGATGATCTTATCAAATAGAGTTTCAGTCATAAAATTAAAAAACTCTAAAGACCCTATAACCAATATAGAAAATTGCAAACGTCATTAGTATAGCCAATGTAATAACAAGCAGGTCTCTAAGAGTTTGTAGAAACTTACCCTGCTGTTTGGCCTTTACCAACTGAACAAGCAAATAGATTAAAGCTATGGTACTAATTGTTAATATAAATATACTCAACATTTGAATTATCCAAAAAAGGAGCCAACTCCNGTTACTAAAAACCCCAAAGCTAATCCCCACAAAAGACAAGCAATGAGATCTGCAATATAAAATCTTACAACCTTTAAGTCAGAAATACCAAGTAAAAAGGGAACTATTGGTCTTACTGCGGGTATAAATCTTCCAAGCAGAACAGTGAAAGAACCAGTTTTATCTAAAAATTTTTGCGCTCTTATTATCGTTTTCTGTCTTTTCACCATAACTTTTGTAGTTAAGATTTGTGGACCTATTGTTTTGCCAAATAAGAAACTAGTCATGTCTCCTAAATGGGCACCCAATACTGCCAATGGAACAATATAGTAGATAGATAAGAGTTCTGTATTATATATAAATATGCAAATTGAAAATAAAATTGCACTGGATGTAACAATTCCTGATAAAACAAAGGACTCAATAAAAGCAAAGAAAAGAATAACCATCCAAGCATATTCTGCATTTGCATTTAAATATAATTCAATTTTTTCAAACATAATATTAGATAGAGGTNATATAGAGTATTTTACTTTAATTATTAGTTTCGCATATAGTATGTTCAACAAGAATCACTATTTGAAAAATGATAGAAAAATTTAATATCCATATTTCTGACGAAGAAATAAATAAATTACACCAAAAAATAGCACTTACAAGGTGGCCCGATGAGATAAATGATGAATATTGGTCACATGGAACAGGAATGAGTTTTTTAAAAAACTTATCAAATGAGTGGTTGAACTCCTTTAACTGGAGGGATCATGAAGAAGAGTTAAATAAAATTGGTAGTTATAAATTTAAATCCAATTCTGGGCTTAAAATTCATTTTCTTCATTCTAAATCTGATAAAGAAGGAGCCGTTCCACTTATTATGACTCATGGGTGGCCAGGCAGCATTCAAGAGTTTTTAAAAATTATTCCTATAATCCATAAAAAATCAAAAATCCCAATAGATATAATATGCCCTTCTATGCCAGGTTTCGGATTTTCTGATAAGCCCACTGAGAAAGGTATGGATTCAGAGAAAATTGCAAGAATTCAACATGAGTTAATGGGTGCTCTTGGTTATGATAAATATGTAGTGCAAGGAGGTGACTGGGGAGCAACTGTGAGTAAGTGGATGGCAGAGCTTTACCCTAATAATTGTATTGGTATTCATTTAAATCTTGTAATTGCATTCCCTCCTGATAATCAAGATCCTATGCAAGGCGTTACACAAAATGAATTAGAGTTATTAGAAAATTTTAATAAATACAAAAATCAAGGATACGGTTACTATGAAATACAACGAACAAAGCCACAAACTATAGGTTATAGTCTTAATGACTCACCTATTGGTCTGGCGGCATGGATTGCAGAAAAATTTTATGGTTGGTTTGATGAAAGAACTAATAAATTAGTTGTTACGAATGATGAAGTTTTAAGTATTATTTCATTGTATTGGTTTACAGAATCAGCGCCTTCATCAGCTCGGTTATATAAAGAAAATGGGGAGTTTGGCTTTTCATTTAATAAAGTCTCTCAACCAATGGCAGGTGCTATATTTAAAAAGGATATCATGATCCCTCCAAAAATTTGGGCTGAAAAAATCTATAATGTAGTTCAGTGGAATGAGTATGATGGTGGTCATTTTGCTGCCATGGAAAAGCCTGAAGTCTTGGCTGAAGACATAGTAAACTTTATATCAAAGTTAATTAAATAAGGCTCTATAGGAGCCTTAAGAAATATGATTTAGGATCTAAAACTTCAGCTCAAATCCTACACTANTCATTTTTTTGTTTTTTAAACTATCTGATTGAGATCTTTTTGAGTAACTTGTAAATAACCTCAATATTGAATTAAATTGGTATGAGTATCCAATAGCATCCTGCTTTCCACCAATAAGCTTAATATCAGACTCGGATGTTTGAAACATTAAAGAAGATTTTGATGATAATTTATGTTTTAAGCTAACAACATAACCTGATTCTTTGTTAGATGTTTCTGCATTAATGGATTCTTGATATAGAAAACCAAGCGTGCTGTTCTTAATTGGTTTTAATATAGCAAATCTTTTACTTTCATAACCCTTAAGACCTGAATCTATTCCAAATGATGATTTAAAATTATTTGCGTTATAGTCAAATGAATAAGACTGATAACTTTTGCTAGATGTTTTAATATTATTAAGAGTAACCTTCAACCCTTTTATTATCTCTGCTGATGTATAGCCAACTAAGTCCTGGGATCTGTTTTCACCTACAAAAAGGTTTTTTATATCTGATTTAGTGTCATTAAATAAATCAACTTTCAATTGTGATTTCTTGAAAGCAGTATCATGAGTTCCAATAAAAAGTTTTCCAAAACCACCTGAAATACCTACAAATGTATTACGTTGTTTAAGTACTTTATTTTTATCTGCCTTTCCGTCTGTGACATCTATTTCATTTTCAATTTGAATTAGAAAATTTACTTTATTTGATAACTTAAACTTTGCCTTATATCCAAGCCTTGATGCATTGCTGTTAGTTTCCGAGGTGGATTTAGAGTCTGCTTCTGTAGTAAGAACATCTAAATTTATTTTTCCATAAATCGCAGTATCAGCAGCAGTTAAGTTAAAAGTACTCATGCAAATTAATAAAGAAAGTAGAGAAAAATTATTAATTGATTGAGTAGTTCTTTTTTGAGTTTTGTAAAAATTTTTTTTCATGCTTATTTTTATATGATTAATGTTAAAAAATGCAATTATTCCATATATAAATGAATTACTCATAGTGTGAATAACACTCTTTTCAAAAGATTAACTTCAAAGTTTCATAAATTACTAAAGTGACACTAGAATGTAACATTACGTTAAATATGAACTACCATAAATAATAATAGTAAAATTATATATATGTTAGTACCACAACATATAATAGGCTATGAATAAAAATTCAATTCTTAAAAAAATCTACTCTTTGTATCTTTTATGTTTTTTTTCTATATACCAATTGAATGCATTCTCTGTTATATCAATATACGAAACAGACCAAGTTAAGATAAATGGAGATGCTGATGATCCTGCAATATGGATTAATAATATAAATATTAATAATTCACTAGTATTTGGAACGGATAAATATAATGGTATTTATACATATAATCTAAAAGCAGAAACACTTGATTTTTCTCCTGCGGGAAATATTAATAACATAGACATAATTTCTGACGACATTTCAAAAACTACTTTGCTATTTGGCTCTAATAGAAATGATAGCTCCTTAGATCTTTGGGTTTTAGATAACAATAAAATGAACTCAGATATAGAATCTAATACATTTAAGCTTCCAGTTAAATCAACTCTAAAAGGTTATGCAGACATGATTGTATATGGGGTCTGTTCAGGACATCACGAGTATTTTGGTAATATTGCATTCATTACTGAAGACGAGGGATCAAGAGTTCAATTATGGTCATATCGTGATAACTTAAAATTATTGCATACATTCAAGAACCAAGATGCTACACAATCTGAAGGTTGTGTTTATGATTCTGATAATTCAACTTTATTTATTTCTGAGGAACAAGATAGAGGGATTTTAAGAGCTTACAAAATCAATAAAAATCTTGATTTTAGTGCTCCAATTATTATTGATACCAGATCAGGCAATATTGTTGGCGATCCTGAAGGAGTAACAATTTATAAATCAAACACTAATGAAGGATTCGTTATCCTTTCCTCTCAAGGTAATAGTACTTTAAACATTTATAACCGAAGATACCCATATAATTTTATAAATAGCTTTAATATTGTTGGAAATGGATCTATTGATGCTGTTACGGATACAGATGGAGTTGATGTTGTAAACAACAACCTGGGGCCATTATTTCCTAAAGGCATGTTGGTGGTTCAAGATGGAAGTAATGATGGCGAAGGATCAATTAGAAAACAAAATTTTAAATTTGTTTCTATTAAAGATGTCCTTGATAAAATAGAGGAATAACTAATATGTATTTTACTTTTCTAAACATTTGTCCATAATCTAATAATGGAATTAATTGCCAAGCAAGAAAGGAGTAAGAAAAGAGTAAAGCTTATTCTTCAAACTGCTGAATCAATTCTTCTTAGAGATGGTCTTGAAGCTATAACGATAGCAAATATTGCAAAATATTCAGGCCTAAAGAGAACCTCTACTTATAAATTTTTTCCTACAACTGACTCTTTAAAAGCAATGATGATTAAGGGTTATTTTAAAGATTGTGAAAATGTATTTAGAGAGGAATTAACCCCNCTTGAAACTAATCAAGTTTCTGTAATTGTTTTAAAGACGGTTGAGGTGATGTATAAATTTTTTAGATCNTCCAAAGCTGCTCAATTAATTATTTTAAAAAATACAGTAAGTCCTCCAATGTCNTCTGAATCTATGCACGGCTTAGCAAGTTCTATTGAATACTTTATCGATAATAATATTGAGCTTCCTGNTATGTATAATAAAAGTGGNGTCTATAGAGTNCTTACTCAACTTATCCTCTCTGTATTTGCATTAAATGCNAAAGAAAACGGAGAGTTAAATGAGGTTGGAAGGATCGAGGCCCACAGAGCGGGCCTTTCCTATTTACTTAATTGGATTAATCAAAGCTCTTGAGTTTGAGCTATTAATTAAACCCCTACTGTCATTAAGGTTTCAATAAATCTTAATAAAACATAAAACAATACTGTTAATGTAGCGCCAGCAGGTATTGTTACTACCCAAGAAAGNATGATTCTACCTATAGAGCTCAGGTCTAGATGAGAAACACCTTTAGCAAGACCTACCCCAATAACAGCTCCTACAAGCGTATGTGTTGTTGATATAGGAAATCCTATGTAAGTCGCAGCTACAACAGTAGATGCGGCTGCCATCTCAGCTGAAAATCCTAGACTAGGAGTTAGTGTAGTAATTTTACTACCAACAGTTTTGATAACCCTNCCTCCCAGCATAGCTAAACCAAAAACTATACCCACTCCACCAATCANTAAAACCCAAGGACTAACTGCTGATTTTGCTCCAATTGCTCCTTCTGAGGCAACGCTAATTATTGCAGACATTGGACCGATAGCATTTGCTACATCATTTGAACCATGAGCAAAGGCCATAGCTGATGCAGTAACTATCATAAGAACAGCAAAAGCTGACTCAACACCATTCTTTTTAATTTTTTCTTTGTTTATATTTAATAGAATGTATGTGATTACTGTGACAACTANTCCAAATGCTATTGTAACTAAAACAACCTCATTATCAGTGAGAGGCAANCCTACATGTTTCAAGCCTTTTCTAGCAGTAACTAAACCTATAATTACAGCTACAAAGAAACTGTAAAGAGGTATTAATGATACAGCCGCTTGTGCTGGATCTTTTCTATCTAGAATAAATTTCTTAGCACTTAAAAATATAAAAAATGCCATTGTCCCTGAAATTGCAGGCGAGACGACCCAGCTAGCAGCAATGGTTCCGACTTTATCCCAAGAAACGGCTTGAAAGCCCATTGATATTATTACAAANCCTACTATAGAACCAACAATAGAATGCGTTGTAGATACTGGCCAGCCCTTAGAGCTTGCTATGAGAAGCCATGTACCTGCAGCCAATAATGCAGATAACATTCCAATAATAAATATATTTTCTTTTCCTATGTAGAGATCTGGATCGACTATTCCTTTTCTAATAGTTGATGTGACTTCACCTCCAGCTAAATATGCGCCTAAAAATTCAAAGATAGCAGCAATAAATATAGCTTGCTTAAATGTTATGGCCTTGCTTCCTACGGATGTTCCCATAGCATTAGCAACATCATTTGCACCAATTCCGAATGCCATGAAAAACCCAGCAAAAGCCGCTATAATAAGGATAAGTGTAGGATCTAAGAATAAATTTTCCATTGTTTTACCTGTTATATAAATTTAATATGTGCATTANAACTTCTGGTTGTTACATTCATGTGAATTTACATTTACTTTTTAGTGAAATAAACAATANANATATAAATGAATCTTATATCTTTAGATCAATCAGAATACAAAAGACTTCATGCCAAAGCATACGCATTGGAAAAAAGAAGACTTCAAATTGAATTATTAAAGCTTCAAGAAGATGTTATTAAAAATAATAGGAAGTTATGCATTGTATTTGAAGGCAGAGACACTGCAGGAAAAAGTTCTGCAATAAAATTCTTCTCTGAATACCTGAGGCCTAATAATTTTAACTATGTTCAATTAGGAATTCCATCTAAATGGGAGTCATCTCATTGGTTTCAAAGATGGGGGAAAGTTATACCGCAAAATGGTGAGATCTCATTCTTGGACAGATCATGGTATACGCGAGCAATAACAGAGCCAATTATGGGATATTGTTCTGAAAATCAATATAGAACATTTATGAATAGAGTTAATAAGTGGGAAGAGGATCATATTTTAAATAATGTTGAGATTACTAAATTTTATTTTTCACTATCAAGAGATCAACAAGAAAGAAGGATGAATGCAAGAAAAAATTCTCAATTAAAATATTGGAAGCTATCCAAAAATGATGAAAAAATTGTAACTAAATGGGATGCTTTTACTTTCTATAAAGAACAAATGTTTTCAAGAACTGCTACTGAACTATCGCCATGGGTAATGATTAATTCAAATAATAAGATGATAGGTAGATTAACAGCCCTAAGGTACCTTTTGAATAAGATGGATTATGAAAATAAAAAAATACTAAAGCCAGTGAAATGGTCGAAAGCTATATCTAATTATTCAGCAAGTATTGAAGGAGTTCGTTTTGATAATCTTACCTACGAACAATTTATGATAATTACTAAATATAGTGACGATACATAATGAAAATAGCATCCATTGATATTGGTACAAATGCCATTAAATCAAAAGTGTTTAATACAAGCCCTACAACTATTGATTTTATTGAAGGCATCAGATCACCAATAAGACTTGGCGCAGAGGTTTTTGGTACAGGCCTTCTGTCAGATAACAAATTAAATGAACTTATCAAAACATTAGTAAAATATCAGAATAGTTTTTTAAAAAATAATATTAAAATGTATGAAATTGTTGCAACCAGTGCATTTAGAGATACAGCCAATTCTGAAAATGCTAGAAGATATGTTGAAAATAATATTAATCATCCTATAAGAATTATTTCAGGGTTAGAAGAGGCTAAATTAATACGGTTTCATCCAAAGCTCAAGAAGGTAAAAATAAGATTTACGTTGATGTTGGTGGTGGCAGTACTGAAATTTATATATATAAAAATGGAGACCATATTATTCAATCTTTTCAGTTGGGTGCGGTAAGATCTATGCTCGGTAAAGACGATAAAAATGAATGGTTGCGCCTTTCTGAGTGGCTTAATAAACAAAGTGATATCGATACACTAATTGGTCTAGGTGGAAGTATAAAATCGTTTTTAAATATCTATAAATGCAAACAAATAACTTCGAATTTATTTATTGAAAAATCTAAAGAATTAACAACCTTAAATCAAGAAGAAAAAATATCTCAATTTAAACTTCAGCCAGATAGAGCAGATGTTATAGATTATGCTTTAAAAATTTATCTCATGATAATAAATAAACTTGATATTAAGAATATTAAATCAACAAAGTGGGGAGTTTCAGATTCAATTGCTGTAAAAACATTCCACGAACTTTATTCAAAAAAAATATCAATCTATAAAGACTAGATAAACGAAAGTTTAATAGCTATACCAGCAGAATCTCTCTTTGATTCTATCGTTAAAATACTCATTGAGGAGGAATTAATTATTTCCTCAGCCAAAAGGATGGCTATATCAAGGTCAGTAGAGCTAAAAGATATGACTAGCATGTCTGCTTCTTCTAGAGATACATTTGAAATATTTTTATAACTCTCATTTGAAAGGATAATTTTATTCACCAAGGCAAGATCTATATTAGTTTGTTTGTTGGTCTGAGTAAGTGGATATGATTTTTTAAATACGTATTCATAATCGTTTCTTTCTTTATCTAGGTTTTTTACTGATATGTTGTAAGCGTTATAAGTTGATGATAATAAGATGCCAGCACCAAATAATAGTAATAAAAGAAAAGAAGCTATTAGCAAGTAAATTTCACGAGCTTTTAAGCTTTTTAATAGTTTATTCATTT
>JGI26112J46591_1000184_pt1 | contig 13527 bp, 14 predicted proteins | sample AOAMet1_08_M0_20_2_FD_46591 | JGI IMG/M metagenome (IMG submission 46591)
CTGATGAATCTGTTGAGGCAAGTCAATCTGTTAAGGTTGCTAAGTGGAGCGGTTCACTTTACTTTGCAAATGCTGCTTATTTTGAAACAAAGTTACTTGAATTGATTGCTAAAAATAATGATGAACTCCAATATGTCATTGTTGATGTGGCATCGATTGTTCAAGTTGATGCAAGTGGTGAACAAGTATTGTCAAACCTGGTAGAGAGTTGTTCAAGCTCTGGTGTTGAAATACTTTTTGCAAGAACAGAAAGGTTAGAAGCAGAATTATTCCGATCAGGGTTCAAAAAACGTTATGGTGAAAATCGTTTTTTTGATTTAAGAGCGGATGCCCTTAAATATGTTTGGCAGGAGTTAGAAAACATTGAAAAAGAAAAAGATGAAGAGCAGGTAGAAGATATTGACGATGCCAGCGAATCAGCTTAATTAAATCTCTTCATAGAACGCTTTGATAAAATAAAGGCCTTGCGGTTCTGCGGTTGGCCCCGCCTCTCTTCGATCTTTACTTGCCAAGACAGATGTCATCCACTCAACATTCTTCTCACCCCTTCCAATTTTTAAAAGAGTTCCAACAATATTTCGAACCATATGATGAAGGAAGGCATTCGCCTTAATACTGATGATCAGCTCGTCTGTAGATGATTCAATTTGAATATACTCAATCGTTTTAATTGGTGATTTTGCCTGACAGAGGCTTCCTCTAAAGCAAGAAAAGTCATGCTCTCCAACCAGTAAATCTGCAGCTGTTTGCATCTTAGTTATATCTAGAGATCTTGGCTCCCACAAATAATAATCCCCTTTAAGTGATGACCTAACAGGGTTATGATGGATCTTGTATTCATAGGATCTTGCAAAAGCACTAAACCTTGCATGAAAGTCATCACTCACCTCCTTAACCCATTTAAAGTTGACATCACTTGGAAGGTTAACATTACCACCAAAAAGCCAGGCGCGTTCTGTTCTAATTACTGAGGTTTCAAAATGAATGACTTGTTCCATGGCATGAACTCCTGAGTCTGTTCTTCCACTACAAAATACACGCACAGGGTGGTTTGCTACTTTTGCTAAAGATGCTTCAACAGAGCTCTGTACAGTTCGAAGGCCAGATTTTTGAACTTGCCAGCCATGAAAATTCTTACCAAAATATTCAACGCCTAATGCAATTTTCATAATCAACCACTAAATTTTTTTATTGTAAAATCAATCTTAATATTTTAACAAATTATTGTGACTCGCCTGACGAGTCTAATTTGGATGCTAATTATATGACAGAAAATCAAAAACCGACTGGTATAAAAAAACTTTGGTCTGCTTCTATCTATTCAGCTCAGGGTTTAAAGGCATGTTATCAATCAGAATACGCGTTTAGGCTTGAAGTATGGTTAGCCGTTTTTTTGGTTCCAATTGGTTACTGGCTTGGTGAATCCTCAATCGAAAAAGTACTTCTTATTTTTCCTATATTTTTAGTTTTAATTGTTGAAATGTTAAACTCTGCTATTGAAGCAGTTGTTGATAGAGTTGGCCTTGAACACCATGAGCTGTCAGGTTTTGCTAAAGATGTAGCGTCAGCAGCAGTTCTAATCTCACTAATTATTTTCTTGTTCACATGGATCATTATTCTTCTTTAAGGAAGTTAATAGAAGATGATATTGATTGTCATTTTTTTGATTCAATAGAGAGCACAAGTTCTTACCTGACAAAGGTTCCCTATTCAAAAAGAACTCAGCTTTGTGTAACTAGAGAACAAACTATGGGGAAAGGTCAACACGGAAGAGGCTGGGCATCCCAAAAAGATGGCAGTATTCTCTTCTCACTTCGCAAATGTTTTAATGTTGATACAAATCTAAATGGACTCAGTTTAGTGATTGGAATGGCCATTATTAAATCCATAGAGGAGGAATGCCAACTTGAAGGTTTAAAAATTAAGTGGCCTAATGATGTTTATTATGGAAATAATAAGTTAGCAGGCATTTTGATGGAAAATAATATTCATAAAGGGGCACAGTATGTAGTTATTGGAGTTGGAGTTAATTATCAGTTGGATCAAAAAATTAATATTGATATCCCTTGGACTGATTTGGCACAAATTTTAAAAAAATTACCTAGTTTTGACACATTAACTGCTGCATTCATCAAGAATATATTAGCCATGTCGAAAGATTTTGAAAGCAAGGGGCTCTCTAATCTGCTATCAGAGTGGAGTGATTACGATATGCTAAAAGGAGTCAAAATTAGATCAAAAAATTCAAAAGAAATTTTTGAAGGTGAAGTGGATGGAATTAGTGAGCATGGGGCGCTTAGGATTTTAACAACAGACGGCGTAAAAGAGGTCTATAGCTCTATCCATATTGAGTACATTTAGGGTAAGATAGTTTCTATCATATAGCCGCTTGATTGGAATGGTAAATCACCAGTTAGAAGTTAAAAATCTTTATAAAAAATATGCACGTCGTGAGGTTGTTAATGATGTTTCATTTTCTGTTAAAGGTGGTGAAATTGTTGGTTTGCTGGGTCCAAATGGTGCTGGTAAGACAACGTGCTTCTATATAACTTGTGGCCTTGTAAGGTCTAGCAGGGGTGAAGTAACTCTTGACAATAAGAGCATCGGCCATATGCCAATGCATAAGCGTGCAAAGCTGGGCCTTGGATACCTTCCTCAGGAGCCATCTATTTTCCGTAAGCTAAGCGTCGAAGACAATATTATGGCAGTCTTAGAAATGAACAAATCGGTTGCAGAAAAAGATAGGCCTGCAAGACTCGAAGAACTTTTATCCGAATTTAAGGTTGAGCATGTTCGCCACATAAAGGGCATTACCTTATCTGGTGGAGAGCGAAGAAGGGTTGAAATTGCTAGAGCTTTAGCGATGGATCCAAAATTCATTTTATTAGATGAACCATTTGCCGGCATTGATCCAATCTCAGTTGGTGATATTCAAGAAATAATTTATCAACTAAGAGATAAAGGAATTGGGATATTAATTACTGATCACAACTATAGGGAAATGCTTGATACGTGTAATCATTCTTATGTCTTAAGTGCAGGAAAAATCATAGCTCAGGGAGGCAAAGATGCAATTTTGGCTAATGAAGAAGTTAAAAAAGTTTACTTAGGTGAGAGCGTTGGCGGTTAGTAACAATCTTATTACTTTGGGGATTGAATCCTCTTGTGATGAAACAGGAATCGGGATTTATACTAGTGAGAGCGGCCTTATTTCACATAAGTTATTTTCCCAAGTGAGTCTTCATGCAGAATATGGTGGTGTAGTTCCAGAACTAGCTTCTAGAGACCATATTCAAAGAGCCATACCCTTGATTAAAGAGGCTCTTAATGAGAGTGGAATCAAATTAAATGAACTAACTGGCATTGCATATACTGCTGGACCAGGCTTATCGGGAGCACTTTTAGTTGGTGGTTCAATTGCTCAGAGTTTAGCATGGGGTCTAGGTATCCCTGCATTAGGTGTTCATCATATGGAAGGACATCTTTTAGCACCACTTTTAGAGGTTGAAAGGCCNGAATTTCCTTTTNTAGCGCTTTTAGTTTCTGGAGGCCATACATTGCTTGTCGATGTTCCTAGAATTGGTGAATATAAAATTNTAGGAGAGTCACTGGATGATGCAGTTGGTGAGGGGTTTGATAAAACTGCAAAAATACTTGGTTTGGGTTATCCAGGCGGTCCTGCTCTGGCAAATCTAGCTAAACAAGGTGACAAGAATCGATTCACTTTTCCAAGGCCGATGACAGATAGACCCGGACTTGATTTTAGTTTTAGTGGTTTGAAGACATACGCAAGAAACACATTCATTGACTTCCCTGAAGAGAAAGCTAATATTGCTAAAGCATTTGAAGTTGCAGCCACTGAAACATTAACAATAAAATGCAATAGAGCGCTTAAACAAACTGGATATAAAACACTTGTGGTTGCTGGTGGAGTTAGCGCTAATTTGTCCCTGCGTGAATCTTTGAATGAGATGACAACAAAAAATAATGCAAGTGTTTTNTATCCTGCGCTAGATTTTTGCACGGATAACGGTGCGATGATTGCGCTAGCTGGCCACTATAGATTTCTCGCAGGCCAAAGTAATCAAAATTATGAAATAACCATTAAGCCTCGATGGAGTCTTGAAGAGCTTCTACCGGTGGATTAATTATTCGATTTTCGTTATGGAGTCTCTGTTTCCAGAGCATAGAGTATAATTTAACTCACAAATAAAACTTCTCAGCCAAATAAATACTCTTATGATTATTATTCCTGCAATCGACTTAAAAGATGGTCAATGTGTCCGCCTCCGTAAAGGGATTATGGAGGATACAACTGTTTTTTCAAATAATCCTACTGAAATGGCTTCCAAATGGGTTGCAGAGGGAGCAAGAAGACTTCATTTGGTTGACCTCAATGGCGCCTTTGAGGGTAAACCTATAAATGCTGACTGTGTCAATGAGATTACTAAGTCTTTCCCAAATCTTCCAGTACAAATTGGTGGAGGTATTCGTGATTTACAGACTGCAAATGCATATATTGAAGCAGGGATAAGCTATCTNATNATTGGAACTATGGCAGTAACCAACCCTGATTTTGTGGAAAAACTTTGTGATGAGTTTCCTAATAAAATTATTGTGGGTCTTGATGCCAATAATGGTCTTGTTGCTACAGATGGTTGGGCAAAACAAACAGATATAGATGTTNTAGAACTNTCAAAAAAATATGAACAGTATGGAGTTAATTCTATTGTTTATACTGACATTGCAAGGGATGGGATGATGCAAGGTGTCAATGTTGAAGCNACTGCAAATCTTGCTAAAAAAACATCGATTCCAATCATTGCATCTGGCGGGATNACTAATCTGGATGATATNGCGGCNCTTTTGAAAAATGCACATNATGGGATAATGGGCGCTATAACTGGAAGGGCTATATATGAGGGGCAGCTNGACTTNAATGATGCCCAAACAATGAGTGATATTTATGATAGTTGAGGTGGCTTATGCCATAGCTAANAAGCAAAGCCTTATTAGTATTGAGGTAGAAAATGGTACAACACTTAAAGAGGCAGTTTTGGCATCAGGTATTCTTGATACTTATAAGGAAATTGATTTATATAAAGACAGAGTAGGTATTTTTTCAAAATTCGCAACCTTAGAGACAATACTGAGAGAGAAAGACAGAGTTGAGATTTATAGACCTCTCATTGCTGATCCAAAAAAAGTTCGTAAAGAGAGGGCAGCTGAGGGTAAGGCAATGCGAGTCAATAAAAAGGCCTAATTCAAGGTAAAATAGACCACCCATAACACATTTAATAATTTTATGAGCGACGACAAACCTCCGAGTAGATCATTTTTTAAGTTATTTGATAAGTTTTTTCCTAAAACTTTAAAACCAAGAGCACAACTAATGCAGGCCTTAGAGGAGGCTGAAGAGAATCTCGTAATTGACCCTTACAGTAGGTCAGTNATTGAGGGAGCATTACAGGTTGAAAGTTTAAAAGTGCGCGATGTCATGGTTCCACGATCAAAGATGATCATGATTGATTCTGAGGCAACTACAAAAAATCTCCTCCAGGTTATGGTGGCATCGTCTCACTCAAGATTTCCAATTCATAACGAAGAGCAAGACTCAATTTTAGGTGTTGTTTTAGCTAAAGATTTGCTGTCACATTTTGCACAGANCCAAGAGGAAGAATTTAACTACAGAGAGTATCTTCGAGACGCTTTATCTGTCCCTGAAAGTAAGCCATTGGGNGCTTTACTGCGTGAGTTTCAACAAAATAAATCACATATGGCAATAGTACTTGATGAGTATGGTGAAATAGCTGGATTGGTAACTTTAGAGGATGTCATAGAGCAAATTGTTGGAGAAATTGAAGACGAACATGATAAAGAGGAAGACAACATTATAGATTATGGCGATGGTCGTTATTTGCTTCAAGCCAACACAACATTGACAGAATTTAATGAGTTTTTTAATTCGAGTATTGCTAGTGATGATTATGATACTGTTGCCGGATTAGTTATCTCCGGCTTTAGTTACTTACCCGAACAAATGAGTGAAATCAGTCTTCATGGATTCCAATTCAAAGTTTTAAAAACAGACAACCGAAGGCTACACCTTCTTGAAGTTCAACATAAGCTGAGTGATCACAAAGTTAAAGAATGAAAAAAGCAATCATTGAGGCTTCATTTAATATCAGTCAGTTAGTATAATCCAGCATTATGAATTCACTAGAACAGACAACGCAATTAGTCATCGACCTCATTAAGCAAAATAAAGCGAGCGATTTCGAGTTTTCTATTGGAAGGAGCTCAGGAGTTTCAACGGCAGTAAGATTGTCAAATGTAGAAACACTTCAATATCACTTGGATACAAGTTTTGATGTCAGTGTCTATTTTGGAAAGAATAAAGGTCAAGCGACCAGTGTTGATCTTAGCAAAGAAAGCTTAAAAAAAGCTATTGATTCAGCTTGTATGATTGCTAAATACACTCAAGAGGATCCATTTAATGGTTTGGCGCCAAAAGATAAAATGGCTTGGGATGCGCCTGATTTGGATCTTTATCATCCATGGAAATTGGAAGCTAAGCAGAGTATAGAAATTGCCACAGAATGTGAACAAATTGCACTTGAGCAGAATGAAATTGATAACTCTGATGGCGCTGAATTATCAAGTTATGAGGGTGAAACTTATTACGCAAATTCAAATGGATTAGTTACAAGTATAAAAAATACCAGACACTCTCTTCACTGCTCTTTGATTGCTAAAAGAGATGCAGAAATGCAGACTGCTTATGAGTATTCAATTGCATTAGATTCAAATGATTTAATAAGCCCTTCTAAAATAGGTCAAAAGGCAGCAAGCCTAGCACAACAAAAACTTGGCTCAAGAAATTTAAAATCTCAGAAGTGTCCTGTTATTTTTGTACCAAGACAGTCCTCAGGTTTATTCTCTCAATTGCTTGGTGCTCTCAGTGGTTCAAGACAATTCAAGAAAACCTCTTTTCTTCTTGACTCATTAGGTAAGGTTGTTTTGAATGAATCGATCAGTATATTTGAGGATCCATTAAAAGCTAAAACACTTGGAGCAAGAGCATTTGACCTAGACGGTGTATTAAAATCTAAGCAGTTTTTTGTAGAAAATGGCATAGTTTCAACTTACATGATGGGCCAATATTCTGCCAATCAACTTGGTTTAAAAACCACCGCAAATGCCGGAGGAGTGAGTAATTGTAGAGTTAATTCTAATTATGATGGGGGGCTTGCTGAGCTAACCAAAGAAATCAAAAAAGGCCTCATTGTTACAGACTTGATGGGGCATGGTGTCAATGCAACAACAGGTGATTATTCTCGAGGGGCAAGCGGCTTTTGGGTAGAAAATGGAGAGATTCAATACCCAGTCTCTGGCATCACAATAGCTGGAAACTTAAAGGATATGCTTAAAAACATTACCTATGTTGGTAATGATTTTGATCTAAGAAGCAATCTAAAAGTAGGTACCACCTTGATAAGTGAAATGACAATTGCTGGGGAAGGGTAATTGAAAGAGTTTGATGTCATCATAGTTGGTGGCGGCATGATTGGACTCTCATTAGTGGTTGAACTATCAAAAAAAATGGAATTAAGTATTGCAATTATTGACCCAAATAATTGTAATCCAACAATAAATGACTCATTTCATACCCGGGTTAGCGCTATTACACCATCTACCCAAGATTTTTTATGTTCAATCAATGTCTGGGATAAGATAAAAAGAAAAAAAGGGTTTAGTGCCACCAAAGTTTGGGATCAAAACTCACATGGCCATCTTAATTTCTATGCAAAAGATGAAGGCATTGAATACTTAGGTCACATTGTAGAGAATGATCTCATTCAAGCTGCCCTTTTTAATGCGGTTGATCAATCTAAAGTCACCATGATTAATGCAAAGCTAACTGAACTCACAAAAACAGACTCAGGTTATACGTTAGATCTAGATAATGGTGAAAGTTACTCATGTAACCTTTTAATCGGGGCAGATGGACCTCAATCAAAAGTAAGAGGTTTGGCAGAGATTCAAGTCACCGAGCATGATTATCAACAAAAAGCAATTATTGCAAATATTGTAAGTGAAAAGCCTTTGATGGATACCACATGGCAAAGATTTTTATCAGATAGTATTCTTGCCATATTGCCTCTATCAGAAAATCAGGCTTCGATTGTTTGGTCCTGTAAAGAGACACTTGCTAATGAGCTTGAAACAAAAACAATAAGCATATTCAATAAAATGTTATCTGAGGCATCAGAGTATCAATTTGGATTTTTGGAGCTTCAAAGTAGTAAGAAAAGTTTTCCTTTGGTCTCAAGAAGTGCAAAAGAGTACGTTCTTGAAAATTTAGCATTGATTGGTGATGCTGCTCACAATATTCATCCACTGGCTGGCCAAGGTGCAAATCTGGGCTTTTCTGATGTCATTGAGCTCAGTAAACAGTTATCTGAAAATATAGACAAACCGCTGGGAGATTTTAGTGTTCTTCGAAAGTATGCAAGAGCAAGAAGGCTAGATAATGAAATGATGTCAAAGACAATGACAGGACTGGACTGGATTTACAAAGAGAATAACGAATCAATAAGATGGCTTAGGGGTTATGGAATGAATTTAATAGATGAAACTCCCATCCTAAAATCTTTTTTTCAAAGACAAGCCNTAGGAAAAGTGAATAAAAATAGTTAACGTATAAATCGCGTTGGAGTGACTATTCCATNGACTGGAACATCCCAGGGCTGAGANGAAAGACGACTCACCTCTTGAGCATCAAATGCTAATCCAAATAATTTTGGTACTCNAAAATTCTTTAATTTGGTATGAAANCTCAGAGTTTTATCATAGAATCCTCCCCCCATTCCAAGTCGATTTTTATTTGCATCAAATCCGACGAGAGGCATCAGAATAAGATCCATCTTATGAGCGCCAACAAGAGGACTAAAGATTGGCTCATCTATACCAAATCTATTCTTTCTAAATAGTTTACCCATCTTTGCAAACTTTAGTTTTTCCCCAACAAGAATCGGAAAATATACATAATAACCCTGATGCGTTAGAAAATTTATGGTGTCAATAGTTTCGATTTCACCATCATTAGGTGTGAAAATTGCAATATGTTTCGCATTTCTGAAGATGGCATGTTTTTGGCATTGATACAGGAGTTTTTTGCCTTGCTTTTTTCGAGTTGGCGTATCGATTGACTTTCTAATGATTCTTAGTTTTTTTCGAAGTTGCATACACAAAAGTAACCAATCTCATCTCCTTTTCTATACTTAATCGGCTCAGGGAAATAAATCAAGCACGAACACAACAGATAGATAAATTATCACCTTTAGAGGATTGAATTGCAATGNTATTTCTTCTTTTATTTGCTTAAATTTTTAGGNACAGATAATTTGATAATTTCATTTACTNTTNTATTAAAAATCTATTCCTATAAAATGCNNNNTCCATTTNTTATAAAAAACCCCTCAAGTGACTGTATTAGCTGCAATTTTATTATTAATTATTATCATGGACCCTATTGGAAACGTGCCTGTATTTCTTAGTATCCTTAAAAATATACCAATTGAGAGACGAAGAATCATCATTGTTCGTGAATTATTAATTGCCCTAGTCATTTTGTTATTTTTTATGTTTGTTGGAAGATATATTCTTCAGTTGTTAGATATAGATCAGTCTTCGCTTGGTATTACTGGTGGAATAATNTTATTTATTATTGCCATTAGAATGATTTTCCCTGGAACAAAACCTATCTTTAGNCACAATGAGAATACTGAGCCTCTAATTGTGCCGCTTGCTGTCCCAATGCTAGCTGGNCCATCAGCNATAGCAGCAGTAATACTGTTTATGGCACAAGAGCCAAATAGGTGGGTTGAGTGGACTTTTGTTGTATTTGTTGCTTGTTTAATAACTGGGATTATATTAATCTCATCAGAGGCATTGGGAAGAAAACTAGGTAACAGGGCATTAATTGCTATTGAAAGGTTAATGGGAATCTTGCTGATAATGGTTTCTGTTGACTTTATTCTTGACGGATTAAAACAAACATTCAATATTTAGATTTCTTTCTTAAATTTTAAACTTCTCTGCTTCTATTCAAATTTGCTATGTAAGCTTGCAAAGGCTATAATGGCGCCTTTTTTACAACTTAATGGCGAAGAAATTGGCACCTATAGTAATGAAATTTGGAGGCACAAGTCTTAGAGATGAGGATTGTCGCTCTTATGCTTTAAAGCATATTAAGAACTACCACGAGTCTGGAGAGAGAATTGTGGTTGTTGTTTCTGCTATGGGACGAAAAGGTGAGCCATATGCCACGGATACCCTTGTTGCCCTTCTTAGAGATGTGGGTCACAATATTAATCCAAGAGAGTTGGACCTAGTGATGAGCGTTGGAGAAACGTTAAGTTCTGCTTATTTTTCTCACCTTTTGAGTCACAATGGAATGCCTGCCGAGTCATTTAATGGAAGGCAATCTGGAATTCTTACAGATGACAATGCAGGCAATGCTGAAATTTTAGATATTAATCCTGCTCGAATTGTTGAAGCTCTTGATAATGGTTTCATCGCTGTAGTGGCAGGTTTTCAAGGTGTCAATGATAAGGGGGATATTCGCACTCTTGGAAGAGGGGGGAGTGATACTTCAGCTGTAGCACTCGCATCTGCATTGGGAGCTGAAAAAGTTGAAATTTTTTCTGATGTGGATGGTATAGCTAATTGCGATCCAAGACAGGTTGAGGGTTCTAGCTACTTAGAATCTATTAGTGTTAATCAGATGCTTGCAATGGCTGATGAGGGATCTAGAGTGATTCATCCAAGAGCAATTAAAGCGTCATTAAAAACTCAAACACCAATTATTGCTAAAAACACCTTTAATGATTCAGAAGGTACTTTGATACACCATGACATATCTAAAAAGAAAGAGGTTGTTGCTATTGCCCATCGTGAAAGTATGGTTCTGATAGAGTTCGCATTGGAGCATAAGGCCGCAAGTCATGTTAATGGTGTTGTCAATATTGACTCAAAGAGACTGCTACTAAATGACGATGTGTATTTGAGTGATAAGTTGGCCCAGCTAGAGGAGAAGCTCGGCTTCTATAAGTTAAGTAGACACTGGGCAACGATCTCTGTGGTATTTAATAATAAAGTTTCAAAAAAACCCGCTGAACTCGACTATGCTGAATTGCTGGATTCCCCAGATACCATTATCAGATACCTCCTAAAAGAGGTTAAAGTTAGAGAAACCTTGAAATTTTTACATGGCAGATATACAAGCTAATTTAAGGCTTATAACCTGCGTTATTTACATAACTTAAAAGCACTTCATCTGTAAACGCTGCCTCAAGTTCAGCCGCCTTTGTCTCGACTGGCTCTTTTAAATCTCCGTCTGCAATTTCAGTGACTTCATTGTGCCAATCTGTAAGGTATGCATCTGCATCTGTAGAGTCACCTACCGTTGCAGCAGAGTCAACAGCCTCCATAAAGCGATTATCTAGCTGAAGTTTTTCAACCTCCCTCCTGCTTTTTTTTATCATCACCTGTGTAGGTATATCACGCCATTTAATAACAGTTAGCTTCATTTTATTCTCCAAAAAAACAACATATAATTATCCCAATAAATTTCAAAAAATTCTACCATTAACTTATTGATGTAATTGCTATAATTTAGGTATATAATTCACGTTTTTCGAAGTTAGACTTTGTATTGAGGAAGGTATGAAAAATAAAGCACAAGTAGTTGTAATTGGTGGCGGTGTTGTGGGCGCTGGGACACTTTATCATTTGGCTAAAAAAGGTTGGACTGATGTTGTATTAGTAGAACGTAAAGACTTAACTTCTGGTTCAACTTGGCATGCTGCTGGATTATTGCCTCTATTTAATATGAGCTACTCAGTGGGGAAGCTGCATCAGTATTCAGTCGATTTTTATCATGATCTTGAAAAAGAAACGGGTATGAATGTTGGCTTTAGTGTCGTATCAAACATCCGCTTAGCAAATTGCCAGGATCGAATGGATGAATATAAATACTATTCTGGTGTTGGAAGCACCGTAGGTGTTGATGTTAAATTTTTAACTCCAGACGAAGTTAAAGAGGTTTGGCCTTTATGCAATACTGAAGGCCTGCTTGGCGCAATTCAGCATCCAGATGATGGCTATATTCAGCCAGCAGACTTAACTCAAGCATTGTGCAAAGGCGCTAGAAATCGTGGCGCTGAAATCTATGAAAACACGATCGTAACTGATTTAGAACAGCAAAAAGATCATACATGGGTAGTCAAGACTGATCAAGGTGATATTGCTTGTGAACATATTGTCTCATGTACNGGAAGCTTCGCAAGAAANACAGGTGAAATGGTGGGTCTCGATGTNCCTGTAATACCTGTTGAGCATCAGTTCCTNGTAACAGAGCCACATCCTGACATTTTAGAAAGAAAGAAAAAAGGCCTNCCTGAAATGGCTGTNCTTCGTGAATCTGATGCGGCTTATTACCTTCGTGAAGAGGCTGGGGGAATGATCTTAGGTATCTATGAAAAAGGAGCGCCTGCATGTTATGTTGATGGCCCAAGTGACGATTCAAAGTATGAGCTGTTTAATGGTGAACTTGACCGCTTAATGCCACACATTGATGCTTGTATAAATCGTGTTCCAGCTTTTGGCGAGGTTGGAATTAAAGAAATCTATAATGGCGCTATTGCGTATACGCCAGATGGCAACCCAATTGTTGGTCCTGCTCCAGGACTTAAAAATTTCTGGCTGAATGAGGGACATAGTTTTGGAATAACTGCTGCTGGTGGTGCTGGTTGGCAGCTTGCAGAGTGGATGGTTGATGGTGAGCCAACCGTTGATATGATGGGTGTGGATCCGCGTCGATTTGGGCCCTATGCCACTCGTGGATATTTGAAAGAAAAGAATGAAGAGGCATACGCAAATGTTTTCACTACGCACTATCCTGATGAAGAGAGGAGTGCGGCAAGACCTCTCAAAACTGCACCATGCTATGATCGAATGAAAGACTTGGGTGCGGTTTTTGGATCTGTTTATGGTTGGGAGCGTCCAAACTGGTTTATGCCAAGTTTAGATTATTCACTCACTGCTGAAGATTTAAATCAGGCAGATCCTTCCAAGGTTATTCTTAACAAAAACCACTCTAAAGCACTAGATGATGGACGCATTGTTGAAAAGAATTCATTTCGCCGCTCCAACTACTTTGAACATGTTGGAAATGAGTGTAAGCATGTCAATGAGAACGTAGGTCTTCTTGATATGTCAGCCTTTGCGAAGTGTATTGTTAAGGGGCCTGGTGCAGAGGAATGGTTGGAATATATCTTTGCTAATAAGATGCCTCAAACTATCGGCAGGATTAGTCTGGTTCATATGCTATCTTTGAATGGCGGAGTCAGATCAGAATTTACAGTTTATAAAACTGGACCTCAAAGCTATTATTTAGTTTCCGCTGGTGCGTTTGAAACACATGACCATGATTATTTATTCAAACTTGCTCCTAAAGATGGA
>JGI26112J46591_1000191_pt1 | contig 13198 bp, 10 predicted proteins | sample AOAMet1_08_M0_20_2_FD_46591 | JGI IMG/M metagenome (IMG submission 46591)
CGAAAAATCACATATTTTGTTGTACGCCAGTCAAATTCTCTATCTGCCCAATTTTTTTTACAAACTCTTAGATTTTTTTTCTCAAGTTCTTCTAAAAGTAATTTATCTTCTAATAATACTTGATCAATATACCAGTTGGTTTCTTTAGGATCAACATATCTAGAATCAGTAAGAATTACAATATCAAATGATTTACTTTGTGTATGCATATTCTAATAGATCTTTCATTGATAATATCTCAAGAGTCTTTTCATGGGTTGCTTCTAAAATCACTTTAGGAGCACAATTATGACTAAGTGCTTGTTGCCATCGTTTTGCACAGAGGCACCACTTATCACCCTCTTTAAGTCCTGGAAAATTATAATTTCTATTTGGTGTAGTAAGATCATTTCCTATTTTTTTAGAATAAGATAAAAAATCATTTGTAATGATAACACAAACTGTATGTATTCCTANATCATNTTTATNTGTATTACAGCATCCATCTCTATAAAAACCTGTTAATGGGTAATTGCTACAAGTGATTATTTTTTCACCAAATACATTAACTCCCATTACAACAATTTTTGTTCTTATAAAAATAGTAACGTCTTTTTGCAATGAAATTATAGAAGTTATCTAATAGAATTTTTGGCAATAAATTAAAAGTATTCAAAAGATAATATGGAAATTTTAATTGCTTTGAAATTTTAAAAAGTGCTTCTGATTTTAAAAATATTTCTTTTCCTGAGATATAAATAACGGAATCAATATTTTTGATTGACAAAATAGTCATAACATCAATAGCTTTTTTTGATTTTTGAGGATAAAAAAAGATTTTATTATTTTGAATATTCTTTTTAATAAAGGATATGCATTTTAAACAAAATTTACAATTACCATCATATATGATTACATCATTTTTCATCTGATATTGAGTTTGCTAATCAATTATGATATTTCCTCTTGTTCCAATCTTTTGTCTTTGTATAGATTTTTTATTCTTTAAGCTAATATCTCTTCCTAATAAATCAAATCTTCTCTTGTTTACAGGAGTATATTTATCTTCATTAACTGAATTTGGGTTTATATTTATTGGAACTAGTTCTACATCAATAGATGTTGCTTGATTATTCAAAATAGATGCATTTACTATTTTAGAATGATATCCATTTTTACTGAATGTAACATCGTAATTTCCTTGTATTAATAACCTATGATAATTACCAATAGGTAAATTAGAATAGACATGAGAACTATCAATGTCATGACCTAAGATTTCTATTCTTGCTTTAAGAGGTAATCCGCTAATACTGTCTGTTACAATTCCTCTTAGACCATGTAATGATTGTTCCATATAATTTAAAAGTGAAGGAAAATTTGCCTCCCATAAGTCATTTAGATCATTTGGGTTTGGTGTTTTATCGTCTGATAATTCTAATGTTAATTCTCGACAATATCTAAAAAATTCATGTAATCTTGCCTGCCTCCATCAACTTCATACCATTCATTTCCATTTGTTATGCCATCATTTAGATAATTAAAATAACCATTTGAGCTATTCAACTGACATGAATCAGCGTATTGTTGTGCGACATATTGCCACCAATTATCATCTGCTGTTAATGTACTCCATGTATCCCATGGATAATTGCATACTTCGACACCACCATGCATATTTGCTGAAATTGTGAAGTTAATACTGTCTGCAAGACCTAAAAATATGTTTGTTTCTTGCTGATAAGGATTTCCATCAGGATGTGGGCCATCTTGGGGATCTGGATAATTTCTGTTCAAATCGATAAAATTTGCATTATATCTTGTAGCAGACCATACATCTTGATTTCCTCCATAATATGCTCCATCTGGATTAGCTAAAGGATTTATCCAAATATCAATTTCATTAATAAGATTAGTTATTTCTTGATTTGTTCCATATTGATTTAACAGATAATCTATTAATCTTAAACTAAGAATATATCCTGCTAATTCATCACCATGCATTGATGATGTATATAAGAATGAAGGCTCGTCTTCTTTTTGACCAACATTATCTGATATTTGTACACAAAGAATTTCTCTTCCAGAATTTAGAGTGCCTAGACTATATGTACATAAACTTGGAAAAGAATCTGTAAATGCAGTCATTAAATCGACATATTCATCATATGTTGGATAGTAATTCCAGTTGCTTTTAGAAGATTGTATTAATTTATTAGGTTTATGTTTTATGATATCATAATCGATATCAAGTTCTAAAAAGTCTTTGAATTCTTTTTTATTAGCATATGCATAAGCTGTATGAGAATTTGTTTTATGATCTATAGAAATAATATCAGAGATTTTATTTAGTTGAATTTTGTTGTTGTATTTAAAGCTAAAATTAATTTCACCTCTTTCATGAAATAGTTTATCAATATTTTGAGAAAAGCTAATTAGCGGTAAAAATAAAATCAATAGAATTTTTTTAGTCATTTTTCATTTTTTTAAGAGTTTCAATTACAGCATCTCTATGAATTGTAAAAGTCATCATTTTAAGCTTTATATAATCTTCATGGTAGAAATAATATCCTGGAAATCTTCCATTTCTTGATCCAGACCCACTGTCTTTAATTAAAAACCACCATTTGTTATTATTATCAATTTTATAACCAATTAAATGTATAGCATGATCATCTGTTGTAGTGCCATTTGAAAATCGGAACTGTCGCGCATTTTCATCAATATAGTCTGAAGGAATATCATAAGATGGTATCATGGCAACATCATGCTTTGATGAGTAACCACTTTCTGAAACATCTCCTCCAATTGAAATAGAGAAATCGTTTTTTACAGCTTGTTTGATTATTGACATAAAATTTTCTAGTGGGATATTGTAATAGACATCAGATTTCCACCAATTATCTGGAACTATATACTCTTGTTGACTCCAATAAGGTTTTTCCAAAAGACTCATAAAATCTACATAGTCATTAGTATTTATCTTAGTGACTTGTTTCAAGAAAGATTTAGGAGTAAAATATTTGTTTTTATATTTAAATTTTTCTGGAGGTGTTCCCATGTAATGATTGAGTATCGTTTTAATGTTTTCGATAATTCTATCTTCATTCCAAAAATTAACTTTTTTACAATGATTCAAATATGTTTTTATTTCATTAAACATTTTTGAATGATTATAATATGGTTGGTCACTTGGTTTTCCTTCGTATGCTTCATATGGAACTATGCCATATTTCGCCATCATTCTTTGTACAGCATTAGTCTCTGATCCTTCTCCTAGATGTGATTCGCCTCTAGTTCTTATAAAGCCTTTTGCTTTTTCTATATACTCAAAATACACTGGGTAAAGTTCAGATAGATTTATATTCTTTCCTGTTAACCTATGTATTTCGCTTTCGTAAAAAGATGTTGTTGAAAAGCACCAGCATGTTCCTGTGTTTCCTTGAGAAATGGGATCCTCATTCTCAATGATTGAAAATTCTTCTAAACTTTTTGGAATGTCGATATTCTCAAATGACATATTAAAAGATAATTTCTCATTTTTAGAAAATTTTTCATATTTATTATTTTCTATTAATATATTGTTGAAAAAATGGTTGCTTTGCTTCTCAAATATTCCAGTATTTTGACCGAAAATGGTCGTTGAGATTAATAATATTAGCCAAATTAACTTTTTCATAATTATATTTTAATTACATATTTCTTCTATATTGACCACCTACTTTAAATAAAGCATCTGTGATCTCTCCCAATGAACAGGTTTTTGTAGCTTCCATTAGCTGATTAAATATATTTTTATTTTCAACAGCTACTTTTTGTAATTTCTTAATCTGTTCTTTTGATTTTATATTATTACCTTTTTGTAATTCATTAAGCATTGAAATCTGATATTTCTTTTCTTCCTCAGTGGCACGAATTACTTCATTTGGAATAATAGTTGGAGATCCATTTTTATTTAGAAAGGTGTTTACACCAACTATTTGATATTCTCCTGTATGTTTTAATGTCTCATAGTATAGACTTTCTTCTTGTATTTTACTTCTTTGATACATTGTTTCCATAGCACCCAAAACACCACCTCTATCTGTTATTCTATCAAATTCTTGTAAAACAGCTTCTTCAACTAAATCTGTTAATTCTTCAATAATGAATGCTCCTTGTATTGGATTTTCATTTCTTGTTAATCCTAATTCTTTATTAATAATTAGTTGGATTGCCATTGCTCTTCTAACTGATTCTTCTGTCGGAGTCGTAATTGCTTCGTCATATGCATTAGTATGTAGAGAGTTGCAATTGTCATAAATAGCATATAGTGCTTGCAATGTTGTTCTTATATCATTGAAATCTATTTCTTGTGCGTGCAAAGATCTTCCTGAAGTTTGTATATGATATTTAAGCATTTGAGCTCTTTTATTTGCACCATACTTGTGTTTAAGAGCTTTTGACCATATTCTTCTTGCTACTCTACCTATCACTGCATATTCAGGATCAACACCATTACTGAAGAAAAAAGATAAATTTGGTCCAAAATCATCAATATTCATCCCTCTACTTAAATAATACTCTAAGTATGTAAATCCATTCGCTAGAGTAAATGCTAATTGTGAAATAGGATTAGCTCCTGCTTCAGCAATATGATAACCTGAGATCGAAACAGAATAAAAATTTCTTACTTTATTTTTAATAAAATATTCTTGAACATCACCCATCATCTTCAAAGCAAATTCAGTAGAAAAAATACATGTGTTCTGAGCTTGATCTTCTTTAAGGATATCTGCCTGAACAGTTCCTCTTACTTTTGCCAGAGTTTCATTTTTAATTTTAACATAAATTTCCTGATCTAGCACTTGATCACCAGAAACTCCAAGTAAAAATAAGCCTAATCCATTATTTCCTTCTGGTAATTCTCCTTGATATTTCGGACGATTTACATTTTTTATTCTGTAGATCTCATCGATTTTTGTTTGTACTTTCTCTTCTAAGTTATTTTTTGTTATGTATTTTTCACACTCTTGATCAATTGCAGCGTTCATAAAAAATCCAAGTAGCATTGGAGCAGGGCCATTTATTGTCATGCTTACTGAAGTCATATTGTCTGCTAAGTCAAATCCTGANTATAATTTTTTTAAATCATCTAGACAACAAATAGAAACTCCAGCATTACCAATTTTTCCATATATATCTGGTCTTTTTCCTGGATCATTTCCATATAANGTTACTGAATCAAATGCAGTTGATAGTCTTTTTGCNGGCATCCCAAGGCTAACTAAGTGAAATCTTTTGTTGGTACGNTCAGGACCTCCTTCACCTGCAAACATTCTAGTAGGGTCTTCTCCTTCTCTTTTGAATGGAAAGAGNCCAGCNGTGTACGGAAATTCTCCTGGNACATTTTCCTGAAGTTGCCATCTTAATAAATCTCCCCAAGCTTCATATTTTGGTAAAGAAATTTTTGGAATTAGAGANCCAGAAAGAGATTTTGAGTGCGTTTCAATTGATAGGTTTTTCTCTCGTACTTTAAATGTAAACAATTCCTTTTGATATTTAGATTTAATATTCTCCCATTGTTCAATTAAGGTTTTGTTTTTTGGATTAAAATCTAGTAGTAATCTATTATATTCTTTTTTAATATTTTCTTTTGTCTCATCTGAACTCTCTCTTAATATTTCTAATGTTGTCTTTAGTGCATATAGATTTTGAGCAATATTCTTTTGTTCGTTCACCCATTTATCGTACTCTTTGTTGTTTTCTGCAATTTCAGATAAGTAACGAACTCTATTTGGTGGGATAACAAATATTTTTTCACTTTGTTCTTTTGATATTATGAAATCTTTTGTTAGGTTACCGATCTTCTTTTCAGAGAATTTACTAATTAAGGCATTAAATAAATTATTTGTTCCTGGATCATTAAACTGAGATGCGATAGTACCAAAAACTGGCATTTCATTTATATCATTATTAAATAAGTTGTTATTTCTTTGATATTGTTTTTTAACATCTCTTAGAGCATCTAGATTTCCTTTCTTATCAAATTTATTAATTGAAATTAAGTCAGCAAAGTCGAGCATATCGATTTTCTCTAATTGAGTTGCTGCACCATATTCAGGTGTCATTACATAAAGTGATACGTCAGAATGCTCAACTATTTCAGTATCTGATTGACCTATTCCCGATGTTTCTAATATAATTAAATCATATTCAGCAACTTTTAAAATATCAAGAGCATCATTTACATGCGCAGATAGGGCAAGATTTGCTTGTCTAGTAGCTAATGATCTCATATAAACTTGATCTGATTTTATCGAGTTCATTCTTATTCTGTCTCCAAGTAAGGCTCCTCCTGTTTTCTTTTTAGAAGGATCAACTGATATTATGGCAATATTCTTCTTAGGAAAGTTAATTATAAATCTTCTTACTAACTCATCTACTAAAGAAGACTTTCCTGCGCCCCCAGTACCTGTGATTCCTAATACTGGTGATTTTGATATAGATGCTAATCTCTTTATCTCTTGTAGGGTTTTAGTATGTTCATCTGGACAATTCTCAGCTGCAGATATCATTCTTGATATAGCATTTATATTTTTATTTTGAATATCAGAAATATTACCTTTTAATTTCTCTCCGATTAAGAAATCAGATTTCTTTATAAGATCATTTATCATCCCTTGTAATCCCATTTCTCTTCCATTATCTGGATGATAGATTCTTGTTATTCCATATTTTTCTAATGCTTTAATTTCCGAAGGAAGGATTGTTCCACCACCTCCAGCAAAAATTTTGATATGACTTGATCCTTTTTTGACTAATAAATCATACATATATCTTAAATATTCATTGTGCCCCCCTTGATACGATGTCATTGCTATTGCATTTGCATCTTCCTCTATCGCACAATTAACAACTTCTTCAACACTTCTGTCGTGGCCTAGATGAATTACTTCACATCCAGTTGCTTGAATAATTCTTCTCATTATGTTTATTGCTGCATCATGTCCATCAAATAGGGATGCAGCAGTAACGATTCGAACTTTATTTTTTGGAATATATCTTTCTTCTTGATTCATCAGGATTTTTTTAATTACCATCAAAGTTAATAATTAGCATACATTTAACTTTCTTTTTTCATTTCTAAAGCATCTTGAAATGACAAAATTTTGTTTTTAAGAATATGAATTTTTTCTTTTGCATCTTTCATCTTGTTCTTCTCATTTTCTACAACATTAATTGGAGCGTTTTTAACGAAATTTTTATTATTGAGTTTATTTTGAACAGATTTAAGGAATCCACTATTATAGTCTAAATCTTTTTCTAATTTAGTGATTTCACTTAAGAGATCAATATTGTCATTAATAGGAATGAAAAACTCATTAGACTTAATCATAAATGAATAAGAGTTTGAAGGTTTTTTAGTGATTTTTTTATAACTAACAAGACCTCCAAGCTTGATAATTACATCAGTCATTCTATTATTATCACTATTGTTGCTGATTGTTTTTAGCTCTAATTGCTCTTTTGTTGCAATGTTGTATTCCTTCCTAATATTTCTGATTCCAACAATTATTTCAGTAGCAGTGCCAAATTCTTCAAGTATTTTTTTATCAATGTTTTTAGAATCTGGCCAAGATGAAACAATGATATCTTCACCTTCTTTTCTATTGCTAATTAAGTGCCATATCTCTTCTGTCAAGAAAGGCATAAATGGATGCAAAAGTTTTAATATNTTTTCTAAATTATTAATGCAATCTAGATATGTTTTCTTGTCAATAGGCTCACCATATTTAGGCTTAATAATNTCTAAATACCAAGAGCAAAAATCATCCCATATTAGTTTATACATGCTCATTAGAGCCTCTGAGATTCTGTATTTAGAAAAAGATGTTTCAANTTGAGATATAACCTTGTTTATTTTATNATCAAACCAAATATTAGCTTGTTTTGCACTTTCAGGTTGCTCTTTATCAGCTACCTCCCAAACCTTAATTAATCTGAATGCATTCCATATTTTAGTACTAAAGTTACGTCCTTGTTCGCATAGGTTTTCATCAAATGGAAGATCATTTCCAGCAGGAGCACATAACAACATTCCAACTCTAACACCATCTGCGCCGTATTTTTTGATTAAGTCTATTGGGTCTGGNGAGTTTCCAAGCGATTTACTCATCTTTCTGCCTTGTTTATCTCTAACCAGCCCAGTGAGATATACATTTTNGAAAGGTAACTCATTCTTAAATTCATAACCTGCNATTACCATTCTTGCTACCCAAAAGAATAAGATATCTGGACCTGTAACGAGATCATTTGTTGGGTAGAAATAGTTTATTTCCTTGTTTTGGGGATTATTAATTCCATCAAATACTGATATTGGCCAAATCCAAGATGAAAACCATGTGTCTAAAACATCATCATCTTGCCTTAAATCATTAATTGTAAGTTCTGGGATCTCTTTCTTAGCTAAAACTAAAGCTTCTTCAATAGTTTCAGCAACTACAAAATTGTTTCCATTATAAAAGAAAGCTGGAATCTGTTGTCCCCACCATAACTGACGTGATACACACCAATCTTGGATATTTTCCATCCAGTGACGATATGTATTCTTGAATTTTGGAGGATGAAATTTAATATCATCATTCATAACATGTTCAAGAGCAGGTTTTGCAAGGTCTGTCATTTTACAAAACCATTGCATTGATAGTTTTGGTTCAATGATAGTATTTGTTCTTTCTGAAAAACCTACTTTGTTTTGATGCTCTTCTATTTTACTTAAGTAACCTTTCTTTTTAAGATCAATCGCTATTTCATCTCTTACATCAAATCTATCTTTACCAATGTAAAGTTGTGCAGATTTATTTAAAGTTCCATCATCATTTAAAATATCAATGACTTCTAAATTATGTTTATCTCCAATTTGATAATCATTAATATCATGAGCTGGTGTGATTTTTAGTGCTCCTGTTCCAAAATCCATTTCTACATATTCGTCAAAAATTATTGGAATTTCTTTGTTGATTAATGGAATGATAGCTTTTTTCCCATGAAGGTTAGAATATCTTTTGTCATTTGGATTTACACAAATAGCTGAATCTCCTAAAATTGTTTCTGGCCTAGTTGTAGCTACAGTTATTTTATCTNTAGAGTCTTTAATATTATAGTTTATAAAATATAATTTAGAAACAACTTCTTTGTGTATTACTTCCTCATCTGACAATGCAGTTTTTGCAGATGGATCCCAGTTAACCATTCTGACACCTCTGTAAATAAGTCCTTTATTAAAGAGATTCACAAAAACTTTAATGACAGAATCGCTCATATCTTGATCCATCGTGAATTTTGTTCTTCGCCAATCACATGAAGCTCCTAATTTCTGTAATTGATTAAGAATTAAATTACCATGTTTGTCTTTCCAGTCAAATGCATGTTTTAAAAACTCTTTTCTTGAAAGATCAGATTTTTTAATTCCTGATTCAGATAATTTTTTAACTACTTTGGCTTCAGTTGCTATTGATGCATGATCAGTTCCAGGGACCCAACAAGCATTGTAACCTCTCATTCTTGCTCTTCGAATAATAATATCTTGAATTGTATTATTAAGCATATGTCCCATGTGTAAAACACCAGTTACATTAGGAGGAGGGATAACAATTGTAAAGGGTTCTCTTTCGTCTGGAACAGCATGAAAATAATCCTTTTTTATCCAATGTTGATACCATTTTTCCTCCGTGATTAAAGGATTATATGTTTTCGAAATACTCATTTTTGTACTTTTTAAAGTTTGTAAAATTACAAATTCTAATCCTATTATCAATTCTGAAAAAATCTTATTTGTTTAAAGAAAATATTTTATTAAATTTGCCGTTCTTATTTAGTAACAATAACCCAAAAAATAAATTAATGATGAAAAAAACACTTTTGATACTTGTAATATTTACAGCTATAAATACTGCTTTTGCTCAAAGAGTTGTTAATAGCAATCAAAAACAACAAACAACTCAATCAGACACTCAAAAATCTGAAGATGTTAATGCCACAATTGACTTTGAATCTAAGGTTGTTGATTATGGAGTTATTGAAAATAAATCAGATGGAGCTAGAAAGTTTGTTTTCACTAACAACGGTACCGATCCATTAGTAATTAAAACAGCAAAGGGAAGTTGTGGATGTACAGTTCCAACATGGCCTAAAGATCCAATTGCTCCGGGTGAATCTGGTGAAATCGGTGTTAAATATGATACTAAAAGAACAGGTAAGTTTACAAAAACAATAACATTAACTACTAATGCTGATAGAAAGCCTGTTATTTTAACGATTAAGGGAAGTGTTAATCCACCTCCAAAAGATACACAAACTTTACAAAAAAAGAATTCTGGAGCTCCGTTAGAAAAAAAATAAATATTTAAAAAAATATTACGACTTTAGCACCCTCTTCTGAGGGTGTTTTTTTATAAATTTATATTATGCCAAAAATTTCACAAAAAGGAATTGCAATGCCTGAATCACCTATAAGAAAGTTGGTTCCATTTGCTGAGAACGCAAAAAAATCAGGTAAAAAGGTTTATCATTTAAATATTGGTCAGCCTGATATTCATACTCCCAAAATTGCATTAGATGCGATTTCTAGTTTTTCCAATAGTGTAGTTGAATATTCACACTCTGCAGGTTTTGAAAGTTACAGGAAGGGACTCTCAAAATATTATCAAAATATTGATATTAATGTTAGTTATTCTGATTTGTTAATTACAACAGGAGGTTCAGAAGCACTTTTATTTGCTTTAAATTCTTGCTTAGATGATGGTGATGAAATAATTATACCTGAGCCTTTTTATGCCAACTATAATGGTTTTTCTATTTCTTCAGGCGTTAAAGTTGTACCAATAGCAACTAATATTGATGATGGATTTGCTTTGCCATCTATACAAGAGTTTGAAAAATTAATTACTAGTAGAACAAAAGCTATTCTTATTTGTAATCCAGGAAATCCTACAGGTTATTTGTATTCTAAAGCTGAACTTGAATCACTTAAAGAAATTGTTGTGAAGAATAATCTTTTCTTAATTGCAGACGAAGTATATAGAGAATTTGCATACGATGGTGAGAAACATCACTCTNTACTAAANATAAGTGGTATTGAAAATCATGCTNTAGTAATAGATTCTACATCNAAAAGATATAGCATGTGTGGTATTAGGGTTGGTTGTATTGTATCAAAAAATAAGGATGTAATTTCTACTGCTCTAAAATTTGCTCAAGCTCGTTTATCTCCTCCAACTTTTGGTCAAATAGCAGGAGAAGCTGCTCTTTGTACTCCCCAATCATATTTCGATAAAGTAAGTAAAGAATATGTTGACAGGAGAAATGTCTTAGTTGATGGTTTAAATAGTATTGAGGGTGTTATTTGTCCAAAACCTAAAGGAGCCTTTTATGCTATAGCGCAACTACCTGTTGATAATGCTGATGAATTTGCAAAATGGCTTTTAGAAGATTTTAGTTTTGAGGGAGAAACTATTATGGTTGCACCTGCAGCTGGTTTTTATTCAACTATTAACTCAGGATTTAATCAAGTTAGAATTGCTTACGTTTTAAATAAAGACGCTTTAAAAAAAGCAGTCCAAATTCTAAAGGAAGCCTTAAAAGTATATCCTGGCAGAGTTGTTTAATGGATTTAGACAAACATAAGGAGCTGTCTAAACAAAAGAGAAAAAAAAACCAATCCTTCTTTAGATCGTTAAAAAAAGTAAAACTTAAAACTTTAGATAATATTATTCATAATCTTCATGATGAAGTTTTCAATTACACAGATTGTTTAATGTGTGCTAACTGTTGTAAAACTACAGGCCCTTTATTTACTAATAAAGACATACAGAGAATCTCAAAATTTCTAAAGCTAAAACCTTCTATTTTCACAGAAAAATATTTGCGTGTTGATGAAGATGACGATTTTGTTTTACAAAATTTGCCTTGTATATTTCTTAATAAAGATAATTTTTGTGGTATATATGAAGTTCGTCCTAAGGCTTGCAAGGAATTTCCTCATACTGACAGGAAAAAACAATCACAATTATTAAGTATTACTGAAAAAAACATCAGCGTATGTCCTGCAGTTTATGATATTGTTGAGAAGATGAAAGACAAATTAATAAAGTAGATATTTCCTTCTTTTTTTATTGAATTTAACTAAGTCTTTAGTCCAAGATTTCTTAATTTCACTTGCCGAAAAACCATCTATGATTTGTTTTCTTAAGATGTCATTTCCTGACAGTTTATCAAAAAAACTATTAAAAAAAACTTCTTTCTCTGGACAGTTTTTATAAGTTTCAATAAGCCAATCTAATTTTATTTCTTGTAAATATTCTTTTTGGTTTTTTAAAATTTTGCCATAACACCTGATATTTTTATGTTTTGGGTTTTTACTTCCGCTGTTGCTTTTAGGAATGAAACTATATTTACTTTTAACATAAGGAGCTCCAAATTGTTGAAATGGATATTTTGTTCCTCTACCAACACTTACATTTGTTCCCTCAAAAAGACATAAGCTAGGATATAGGTTGATGGAAACAGCATTCGGTAAATTTGGAGAGGGTTTAACTGGTAAGTCATAAAATGCCTTCCGATTGTAATTTTCCATTTTAATGATTCTTAGATCACACTTAGAAGTTATCCAGTTCTCTCCATTTATCATCAAAGCATACTCACCAATTGTCATCCCATGAACAATGGGAACAGGGTGCATGCCTACAAAGGATTTAAATTCTTTCTTTCTTACTGGTCCATCAATATAATGCCCGTTAGGATTAGGTCTGTCTAAAACAATCAATGGTATATTGTATTCTGAAGATGCTTCCATTACATAATGTAAAGTTGATATGTAAGTATAAAATCTAGCACCAACATCTTGAATATCAAATATGATAATATCAATATTCTTTAATTGTTCTTCAGTAGGCTTTCTTCCTTTTTCACCATATAATGAGATGATTGGCTTTCCTGTTTTTAAATCAATACCATCACTGACCTTTGCTCCAGCATCTGCTTGTCCTCTAAATCCGTGTTCGGGAGAAAATACTTTTACAACTTCAACTCCTAATGAAATCAAGCTATCTACCAAGTGAGTTTGATGAATTATTGAGGTCTGATTTCCAACAATAGCAACTCTCTGTTCCTTTATGAAAGGGTAATAGTCTTTAACTTTTTCTGAACCAAGTATAAGATCTTGTGAATTACTATTATA
>JGI26112J46591_1000192_pt1 | contig 13167 bp, 11 predicted proteins | sample AOAMet1_08_M0_20_2_FD_46591 | JGI IMG/M metagenome (IMG submission 46591)
CCTTGAAAGAACAAATAAAAGTGTTGACAGAATGATAAATATTGTTGAGGACTTGGAGGTAATTTCAAGATTAGAAACAGATGAATATCAGCTAGATTTTCAAGCATTTAATATTTTTGAACTCGCAAGCGAAGTTATTGATGCATTTGAGATGAAGGCTAGCCAAATGAATATAATACTTGAGCTTATAAATGAATCACAGACTGAGCATGTAATTGGAGATAAAGATAAAATTCAGCAAGTGCTTATGAATCTTGTAAGTAATTCTATCAAGTATGGTAAAGATGGAGGAAAAACTAGAGTTAGATTTTTCGATATGGAGGCAAACATGTTAATTGAAATAGCAGATGATGGCATTGGTATAGCTGAAGATTCATTAGATAGACTTTTTGAAAGATTTTATAGAGTTGATAAAAATCGATCTAGAGATATCGGAGGAACTGGCCTTGGATTAGCTATAGTAAAACATATTTTAGAGGGCCATAATCAAAATATTAATGTGAGAAGTACTGTTGGTGTTGGTTCAACATTTTCATTTTTCTTAAATAAAGCAGATTAGTGATATGATTTTAGCTAAATATTCTGAAGAGTTCTTTCCATTCTACTAGATCTTCTTTTTCTAATGTGAATCCACTATATTCCTTACATTTTGCAATTCCTTTTTCAAAATCAAATTTTTCTTGATTTTGATAATAACATATATTTTTAGATTCTAATTTTTCAGCAAGGTATTCTTGTTCTGTTTGTCCAGGTGTTGGAATTAAAAATGCTTTACTACCAAGTTTTTTTAGATCCATTATTGTTGAGTATCCTGATCTACAAATTATAAGTTTTGATTGAAGAATGGCTTGATTAAGTTCAGTAGCATCTAAATGTGATTTAATTGTGAGGTTACCTATGTTTTTATTTATATTTTGCTCAGGTTTACCCAACAAAATTAAAGATTTTTCATGACGATTTCGTAAAGCCTTGGTGAGGCCATTTTCCAATATGGTTCTTTGTGGTTCAGGTCCAGAAACTATTGCGAGAAAATCGTATTTCTTCTCTGTTTTTGAAAAGGAAAATCTAGAGTGGTTGCCAATGTATGTTGAGTTCTTAGGAAGATCCTTTGGTTTAGATAATCTGCCAGCTAAGTTATTTTTTTCGTGATCAAATATCCAACAGGCATCAAATTTAGATATGAATGAGTAATTAAAATCGCGAATTTTCTTTTTGAGATAGGGTGCTATTATTTCTAATTGGTGAGTAATAAAAATGCAAGGTATTTTACTTGAAAATAATCCAAAACGATTATCGGAAATTACTCCGTCAATATTATAATTATTAATGATTTCATCTAGTTCTTTGGTTTCTGATTTTATATTCCATAACAATTTCGGGATTTGCATTAACATGTTAAATGGCATCGATAAATATTTCGAGTACTTAATATTATATCCTTTAAACCTAATAATTTCTAATTTTGGAAACTCTTTGTTTAGTAAGTGAAGAGGCCTGTTGTCGGCTGCAAGTACGACTTCATAGCCATTCTTCTTAAGCTCTTTAATTATTGGAATACATCGCGTAGCATGTCCAATTCCCCAATCAAGAGGGGCAACTAAGATTCTTTTTTTTGTTTTCACATGCCGAAAATAGTTAAAACAAATTATTTTTGCACAAAAAAATAGTCTTGGCTAAAAATAAGTTAAAGAAATTTTCTCAGATGGCATCATTTACTCATGTTGAACAACCTGAGCTAGAACTTTTGCGCAAAGGGTATCATCTTAGGGGTAATTGGAAGAAAAAGTTCTTCAAAAATAATAATCCTTTAATTATTGAACTAGGGTGTGGTATGGGAGAGTATAGTGTTGGTTTAGCTGAAAAATTTCCCAAAAAGAATTTTTTAGGTNTTGACATAAAGGGAGCTAGAATGTGGCAAGGAGCCAAAGCTGCAATTGATAAGAAGCTTAAAAATGTCGGCTTTCTAAGAATTAGAATTGATTGGATTGAAGAATGTTTTGATAAAAATGAAATTGATGAAATTTGGATTACATTTCCTGATCCGCAACTTAAGAAGAGACGGGGAACTAAAAGATTAACTCATCCAGTTTTTCTAAGAAGATATAAGAATATTTTAGCAAATAATGCTCCAATTCATTTGAAAACTGACTGTCAATTTTTACATGGTTTTACACTAGGTGTAATTTCAGGTGAAAAACATGTGTTAATTGACAGTACGAATGACTTATACGCATCAAAAGTAATAAGAGAGAATATGGATATAAAGACACATTACGAAAAGATGTATTTAGAAAAAGGTATCCCAATAACATACCTTAGATTTCTTTTAAATAAATATTAAATTTCATTGTCAAAAATAATATCTTTGTTTAAGGAAAATAAATTAAAATGAAATTAACTAATGAAGTTGTTCTATCGGCACTTTCTAATATTACCTTGCCAAATGAAGGAAAAAATATTGTTGACAGTGGAGCCGTTAAGAATATTCAAATCTTTGGTACTGATGTTGAATTAGATGTTGAGATAAAGGTACCAACCTTACAATACAAAAAAAGAGTAGAAGTTGACTGCATTAAAGCAATTCATGATCATGCTTTTGANAAATCAAAGGTAAAAGTTAACTTAATTATTAATGCTCCAGAAATCAAATCGCAGATTAAGGGAGTCCCAATTCCTGGAATTAAAAATATTATAGCGATATCATCTGGAAAAGGAGGAGTAGGAAAATCTACTGTTTCTGCAAATTTTGCAGTTGGCCTTGTTGATTTGGGTTATAAAGTTGGTGTCATTGATGCTGATATTTACGGACCATCAATGCATATTATGTTTGGCTTACAGGGACAATCTCCTAAAACTGTTATGGTTGATGGCAAATCAAAAATCAAACCTTTAGTAAGTCATGGAGTTAAGTTACTATCAATTGGTTTTTTTGCACAAAGTCAGCAAGCAGTAGTTTGGAGAGGCCCTATGGCATCTAAGGCATTAAACCAATTGCTTTGGGATACTGACTGGGGAGAATTAGATTTTCTAGTCGTTGATTTGCCTCCTGGTACAGGAGATATTCACTTATCTTTAGTTCAATCTATTCCTTTGACTGGAGCAGTTGTTGTTAGTACGCCACAACATATTGCTTTGGCTGATGCTAAAAAAGGAGTTAATATGTTTATGATGGATAGTATTAATGTGCCAGTTTTGGGAATAGTAGAGAATATGTCATATTTTACGCCNCNAGAATTACCAGAAAATAAATATTATATTTTTGGCAAAGATGGAGCTAAAGTGTTAGCTGAGCAGTTGAAAATTGATTTTCTTGCTCAGATTCCCCTNGTACAATCAGTAAGAGAAGCCTCTGATGCTGGTAGGCCTGCTGTATTGCAGGGGGCAACTCCTATTGCCCGTGATTANTTAAACATGACCAAGAAGATTCTATCTTCTATTAAAAAAAGAAATGCTAATTTTGCACCAACTAAAGCTGTTGAGTTAAACAATTNGNCCGTGATTATTTAAACATGACCAAGAAGATTCTATCTTCTATTAAAAAAAGAAATGCTAATTTTGCACCAACTAAAGCTGTTGAGTTAAACAATTCGAAAGGCTGTTCATCAAAATAATTTAGATAATAATGATTACAGATAAAAAAATTATTGATAAAATTCAAAATGCTCTTGCAGAAATNCGCCCCTTTTTAGAAAGTGATGGNGGGGACATTAATTTTATTGAACTGACAGATGATTGGATTGTAAAAGTAAAATTAATTGGAGCTTGCAGCAGCTGTAATATTAGCATGATGACAATGAAAAATGGAGTTGAGGTTGTTGTTAAAAAAGCTGTTCCTGAAGTAAAAGAAGTTGTTGAAATTTCATCATTGTAAATTATTAAGCATTATAATTTGCATTCTTTCATTAGTCTTATTTAGATTAAATATAAATTGTATTAATTGCAGTATTTTTCTCTAAAAAAATGAGATTAAAGTTTTAAGTTTGCGCACGAAAATGAATATTATAAAAGACATGATCCAAACTAAGTATATTACAAAGTATTTCTTACTGACAATATTATTTACCCTCTCTATTAAAGCTTTTTCACAAGCTGATGGTGCTAAAATTTATAAGCAAAATTGTACTGCATGTCATGTTCTTGGAGAAACTAAGCTTATTGGCCCAGGTTTAAAAGGAATAACTGAAAAAAGAGATAAGGAATGGTTGAAAAAGTGGATTAATAATTCATCTGAATTAATTGCTTCCGGTGATGCAGATGCAATAGCAATTTTTGAGGAGTATAATAAAGTTGCAATGACAAATTTTTATTTTTCTGATGACGAGTTTGAGGCATTATTCAGTTATTTAGAAAACCCCCCAGTAGAAGAGGCGGCTGTTGTTGCACAAACTACTGTAACTGCTGAAGAAGGGATTGCTGTTTCTACTCAGTTGATGATTGTGGCTTTAATTTTGTTGACATTTATTTTTATTTTAACATCAGTTAAGAACAGTTTAAAAGAAAGTTTAGGACAAGAAACAGAAACAGTCTCCGAAGCTATTAAATCAAATATTCTACTATTTCTTTCAAATACATTTAATAAACTGTTTGTTGTTCTATTCGTAGCAATTATAATTCTTAAGTTTGTTTATGATGCCATGATGGGTGTTGGCGTTACTACTAACTATCAACCTGAACAGCCAATTGCTTTTTCTCACAAAATTCACGCAGGTGATAATGGGATTGACTGTAATTATTGTCATGTTTCTGCAAGAAAGTCTAAGCATTCTAGTATCCCATCTGCTAATGTTTGTATGAATTGTCATGCTAGTATTGTAGAAGGGTCTATTGCAGGTACTACAGAGTTGCAAAAAATATACGATGCAGTTGGGTATGATCCAGATTCAAGAACCTACATAGAAGGTTACGAACAAAAACCAATTGAGTGGGTTAGAATACATAATCTTCCTGATTTGTCTTATTTTAATCACTCACAGCATGTTACAGTCGGTCAGCTTGAGTGTCAAGAATGTCACGGAGCTATTGAAGAAATGGATGTAGTTAAACAGCACTCTGAACTTACTATGGGGTGGTGTATTGAATGTCATAGAGAAACCGAAGTTAAAATGGAAGGAAATGACTACTACACAAGTATGCATGAAAAAATGAAAGAAAAGTATGCTGGAGAAAAAATTACAGTTGATAAAATTGGAGGATTAGAGTGCGGAAAATGCCACTACTAATTAAGATTTAATTTTTTATAAAAGATGACAAAAGCAAAAAAATATTGGAAAGGATTAGCTGAGATTAACAATAGTCCTTTAGTTGAAAAGTTAAAACAAAATGAATTTACTGAGGAAATCCCTGTAGATGAATTCTTGGCAGATAAAGAAATATCTGCCACATCAACATCAAGAAGAGATTTTTTGAAATTTTTAGGTTTTAGTACTGCCGCAGCAACATTAGCTGCTTGTGAGGCTCCTATCATTAAATCGATTCCTTACGTTGTAAAACCAGATGAAATAATTCCTGGTGTAGCTAATTATTATGCAACTACAATGTATGATGGTCATGACTATGCCTCAGTTTTAGTTAAAAATAGAGAAGGAAGGCCAATAAAAATCGATGCTAACAAATCTATTCCTAATGCCAGAGTACAAGCATCTATCCTTTCACTTTATGATTCTTCAAGATTAAAGAACCCTTTAATTAACAATGTAGAGTCAGATTGGAATACTGTTGATACTCAAATTATTTCTCAGTTAAATGAGATCAAAAACAAAAAAGGTAATATTGCAATATTGACTTCTACTATTATAAGTCCAACTACTAAGAGATTAATACAAGATTTTACTTCTTTTTATAAAAATGTAACACATGTTGAGATTGATGCAATTTCTTACAATGGAATGCTGGAAGCAAATCAGCTTACTTTTGGCATAAGAGCATTACCAACTTATAGCTTTGCAAAGGCCGATTTAGTAGTCTCATTTGGTGCTGATTTTTTAGGTAATTGGTTAAGTTGTGATTATTCTAGTGATTATACTAGCAATAGAAAACCTGAAAATCAAAAAATGGCTAAACATTATCAGATTGAATCCGCATTGTCATTGTCAGGTTCTAATGCTGACGAAAGAATACAAATTAAACCTTCAGAACAGGCAGGACTTCTTTCAAACTTATATGAGGCACTAAATGGTAGCAAAGCAGATAACAGAATTTCAAAAATTGTAAACGATTTACTATCTAGTTCAGGAAAATCAATTGTCATTTGCAATAGTAATGATATTAAAGTTCAAACTCTAGTAAATGCAATTAATCATAAATTAGGTAATTACGAAAATACAATTAGCTTAAGCAGGCCTTCGTTTTTGAAACAAGGAAATGATAAAGCTCTTTTATCCTTAGTTGATAACATGAAAAAAGGCAATATTTCTGCACTTTTTACATATAACGTAAATCCTGTTTACACTTTACATAATTCAAAATCATATATCGAAGGGTTATCTAAAGTTAATTTAAAAGTTTCAACTACTCTTTTTAAAGACGAATCAGCGTCTATAATGGATTATTGCTTACCAGAAAATCATTATTTAGAAAGTTGGGGAGATGCAAATCCTTCACATGATGAGTATTCTTTAATGCAACCTACTATTGCACCATTATTTAATAGTAGACAGTTTCAAGAAAGTATTATGGTATGGATGGGTTTATCTGATTATCATACTTATTTAAAAAACTATTATAGTGACATTAACTGGAATAAATCAGTTCATGATGGATATTTTTCTAAAAAAACAAGTAATGTTAAAATTTCTCCTTTTAATGCTAAAATACCATCTTTTAAAATAACTAAGAGCAATGAAATTGAGTTTGAGACCTATGAAAAAATTTCTATGGGAGATGGATCTCAATCAAATAATCCATGGCTTCAAGAATTGCCTGACCCAATTTCAAGAGCATGTTGGGATAATTACTTAGCAATGTCAGCTCCTACAGCTAGAAAATTAGGTGTATCTAACTGGAATGTTTCAAATGGTGCTTTAAATGGAAGTCTAGTAAATTTAACAGTTAATAATAAAACTTATAATAATGTCCCTGTAATGATTCAACCAGGACAAGCTGTAGATACTGTCTCCATGGCAGTTGGTTATGGAAGAGATTCAGCTGGAAAATGTGGTAATGGTGTTGGATTTAATGCATTTACTCTTGGTAATGGAGTTGCGAAAATTGTGTTAGTTGAAGGTGAATATGAATTTGCAGCAACACAATTGCATCATACAATGATGGGACGTGAGATTATAAAAGAAACTACACTTGCTGATTTTATCAAAGACCCACAATCTGGAAACCACAAGGAAACTTATTCAACTCATAGCGGAAAACAGCCTGCCGATATGGTTACGTTATGGGATGAGCATGATCATTCAACTGGACATTTCTGGAACATGTCAATCGATTTAACTTCCTGCATTGGTTGCTCGGCATGTGTAATATCTTGTCATACTGAAAATAATGTACCTGTTGTAGGTAAAGAAGAAATTCGTAAATCAAGAGATATGCACTGGTTAAGAATTGATAGGTATTTCTCATCTGATATGACCAAAGAATTGTCAGCAAAAGAGAAACTCTCTCCTATTGATATGTATACAGAGATGGAAGAGCCATCNGTGAATCCTGAAGTAGCTTTTCAGCCAGTAATGTGTCAACATTGNAACCATGCACCATGTGAGACAGTTTGTCCTGTAGCAGCTACATCTCATAGTGCAGAGGGTCAAAATCATATGGCATACAATAGATGTGTTGGAACAAGATATTGTGCTAATAACTGTCCTTATAAAGTTAGGCGATTTAATTGGTTCCAGTACTCTGACAATGACAAGTTTGATTTTAATATGAATGATGATTACGGGAAAATGGTATTAAATCCTGATGTAGTTGTTCGTTCAAGAGGTGTGATTGAAAAATGTAGCATGTGTATTCAAAAAATACAAGAGATTAAGCTAAATGCTAAGAAAGCAGGTGAAAGAGTTATAGATGAAAATGCTCAAACTGCATGTTCCTCGGCCTGCCCTACAAACGCTATAGTCTTTGGAGATGTAAATGATGATAAACATAAAGTTCAGGCACTTAAAAAAGATCCAAGAGCATACAAGTTATTAGAACATTTAAATACAGACCCATCTGTATTCTATCAAACAAAAATTAGAAATAAAGCTTAAAACATAATTATGCAAAAAGAAGCAGAAATTAGAGATCCGTTAATTTTAGGTAATAAGACTTATCATGATATTACTGTAGATGTTGCGCGTCCTGTTGAGGGAAAGGCTAATAAATATTGGTGGATATTATTCTCCTTATCACTTTTATTGTTCATTTGGGGTGTACTTTGTATTGCCTACACTATAGGTACTGGAATTGGAGCTTGGGGATTAAATAAAACAGTTAACTGGGCATGGGATATTACAAATTTTGTTTGGTGGATTGGTATTGGGCACGCTGGAACATTAATATCTGCTGTTTTATTACTTTTTCGTCAGAAATGGAGAATGGCAATTAATCGTTCTGCTGAAGCGATGACTATATTTGGTGTTGTACAAGCTGGTTTGTTCCCATTAATTCATATGGGTCGTCCATGGCTTGCATATTGGGTTCTGCCAATTCCAAATCAGTTTGGTTCTTTATGGGTTAACTTTAACTCCCCTCTACTTTGGGATGTGTTTGCTATTTCAACTTATCTCTCTGTTTCTGTTGTATTTTGGTACATTGGACTTATTCCAGATTTTGCGATGTTGAGAGACAGAATGAGTTCAACATTATCTCCGATGAAAAAGAAACTGTATGCATTTCTTGCTTTTGGCTGGAGTGGTAGAGCAAAACACTGGCAAAGATTTGAAGAAGTATCTTTAGTTCTTGCTGGACTTGCTACACCACTAGTGTTCTCTGTACACTCCATTGTATCAATGGATTTTGCAACATCTGTTATTCCAGGGTGGCATACTACAATATTCCCACCATATTTTGTTTTGGGAGCATTATTTTCTGGTTTCGCTATGGTAGAAACTTTATTAATTATCATGAGGAAAGTTGTGAGCCTAGAAGCTTATATTACAATTAAGCATGTTGAATATATGAATGTAATTATTTTATTGACAGGATCTCTTGTCGGTACAGCATATATAACAGAATTATTTATGGCATGGTACTCAGGAGTAGAGTTTGAACAATATGCTTTTCTAAATAGAGCTACAGGGCCATATTGGTGGGCTTATGCAATTATGATGACGTGTAATGTTTTAACACCTCAACTATATTGGTTTAGATCTATTAGAACTTCATTTGTAGCAACTTTTATATTATCTATTTTTGTAAATATTGGTATGTGGTTTGAAAGATTTGTAATTATTGTTACATCTTTACATAGAGATTTTCTACCAACATCCTGGACAATGTTCTCACCAACTTTTATTGATATTGGTATTTACCTTGGTACAATTGGTTTCTTTTTTACTTTATTTTTAATGTATGCAAGAACCTTTCCAGTCATTGCTCAAGCAGAACTTAAAACTATTCTTAAATCTTCTGGATCAGAATTTAAAAACAAAAAATAATGAGTACAAAAACATTACATGGTATTTTTGATGATGAAGAAATTTTACTTTCATCTGTAAAAGAAATTCGTGCAAATAAGATTGACATTAAAGAGGTGTATTCACCATTTCCAATTCATGGTCTTGATAAAGCATTGGGAATTAAAGAAACTAGAATGGCAATAACAGCTTTTATTTATGGCTGTGTAGGATTATCACTTGGTGCCTTGATGATATATAATATCATGATTATTGACTGGCCACAAAATATTGGAGGGAAACCTAATTTTACATTTTATCATAATCTACCGGCTTTTGTTCCTGTTTTATTTGAATGTACTGTAATGTTTGCAGCTCACTTAATGTCGATAACTTATTTGATTAGATGTGGTTTGTTTCCTGGTAGTTCTAAAAAAAATCCAGATCCAAGAACGACTGATGATAAGTTTTTAATGGAAATTGAGGTTGATGGAGACATATCTAAGGTTAAAGATATTCTTACAAAAACAGGAGCTTTAGAAATTAATGAAAAAGACGATTAACTATGAATAATATATTAACAAAATCTATATTCATTATTTTAGCAATATTCTTGTCTTCATGCGATAGTGATTCAAGCAGAGGATATGAATTTATGCCAAATATGTACAGATCACCAAGTATTGAGACATACGAACAGCATTCAATAAAGAACTTTGATAGATTACCTGTCAACGGAACTGTTTCAAGAGGAAATTTAGTGACCTTTAATTATGAAAACAACTTAGAGGGGTACTTATCTGCAGGAAAAAACTTCAGTAATCCATTAGTAAATAATGATAAGAATTTAAAAGATGGTGAAGCTCTTTATGGAATGTTTTGTCAACATTGTCATGGTGCTACAGGTGCAGGAGATGGAAGTGTGCAACATCCAATATATTCAGCTGTCCCACATTATAATGATTCTAAATTATTACGAAGGTGTGGAGTTCCAATGTGCGATTTGGAGGCCGGTCATATTTTTCACGCCATTACTTATGGTTTGAATGCTATGGGACCTCATGCTTCTCAAATAACTGAAGAGGAGAGGTGGAAAATTGTACTATATGTACAAGAAAAATTACAAAAATAAGGACAAGAATAAAATATTTATAGAATGTTTACAATAGACCAAAAAGCGAAAAAATTCACAATGTCTCTAATGATTATTGGATTAATAGCATTAATTTATGGCTTTATTTCCAATCCACACGGTGCATGGCCCGCACTTTTATTTAATACCTATTTTTATTTAGGGATTTCAATTTTTGCTGTATTTTTCGTAGCCTTACAGTATGTAGCTGAAGCAGGTTGGTCTATTGTTCTTAAAAGAGTTCCAGAAGCTGTAATGGGTGCATTGCCAATTTTTAGTTTAATTATGCTTTTTATTATGATTGCATCAATCCTGCATTGGAATCATATATATCACTGGTTGCATGAGGGTATTATGGATCCTACAAATGATCATTACGATAAGATAATTGCAGGAAAAGAACCATATCTAAATGCAACTTTCTTTATTATTAGAACAATTATTTACTTACTTGGGTGGAACTATTTTGCAAAAAAACTTAGATCCTTATCAGTACTAGAAGATCAATCTGTAGGTTCAAAAATTCATTCAATGGGTATAAGTACATCAGCTTGGTTCATGGTATTTTTTGCTGTGACATCATCAATGGCATCATGGGATTGGATTATGTCTATCGATACACATTGGTTTTCTACACTCTTTGGTTGGTATGTCTTTGCAGAGTGGAGTGCAATAGGTTTTACTACAATTTTCTTATTTACATTGTATCTTAAAAGAATGGGATATCTTAATCATGTAAACGAAAATCATATTCATGATTTAGGAAAATGGATTTTTGCTTTTTCATTAGTATGGACTTATATGTGGTTTTCACAATTTATGTTGATATGGTATGCGAATATTCCAGAAGAAGTTGCATATTTTACAGCTAGGCTTGAAGTAGATAACTATAAATTTTTATTTTGGTTTTCTATGTTAATAAACTTTTTATTTCCTATAATATTGCTAATGAGTAGAGATGCTAAGCGAAATAATACACGTTTAATTTTTGTTAGTTGTGTTATTCTCTTCGGACACTGGTTAAATTCATATCTTTTAGTTGCACCTGGAACATTAAATACACACGGCCACATTGGAATTACTGAGATTGGTATCGGGTTAGGTTTTGCAGGATTATTAATATACATTACATTGAATGCATTAACAAAGCAACCTTTAGAGACTAAAAATCATCCTTTCCTTGATGAATCAAAAAATTTACATACATAACGATTTTTGTTAATATTTTATAAAGGGTCAGATTAGTCTGACCCTTTTTTTATAGTTACTTTTGCTTTGGAATGGATAATAATAATGATATAGAAGATAGTAATCTCAATCATGATGTTGAGATAGAGCAAGTTTTAAGGCCAAAACTATTCACAGATTTTGAGGGCCAGGATCAAATAGTTGATAATCTTAAAGTATTTATTGAAGCAGCTAAACAAAGAGAAGATGCTTTGGATCACGTGTTATTACATGGTCCTCCAGGTCTTGGAAAAACTACTCTAGCAAATATTATTTCAAATGAATTAGATGTAAATATAAAAACAACATCTGGTCCAGTATTAGATAAACCAGGAGATTTAGCAGGCCTACTTACCAATCTTGAAGAAAGAGATGTTTTATTTATTGATGAAATCCATCGATTAAATCCAATCGTTGAAGAGTATTTGTATTCAGCTATGGAAGACTATCAAATTGATATTATGATTGAATCAGGTCCAAATGCTCGATCAGTTCAAATTGAAATTAATCCATTTACTTTAATAGGCGCAACTACTCGCTCTGGTTTATTGACCTCTCCTTTAAGGGCTAGATTTGGAATTAACTCAAGACTAGAGTATTATAAATTAGATTTATTATCTAAAATTGTTAAAAGATCATCTTCAATTTTAGATGTTGATATTGATAAAGCAGCTGCATTAGAAATTGCAAGAAGAAGTCGCGGAACGCCACGAATTGCTAATGCTTTATTAAGACGAGTGCGTGATTTTGCTCAAATAAAAGGAAACGGAAAAATTGATCTAAAGATTACTCAGTATTCTTTGAATTCTTTAAATGTTGATGAGCATGGCCTTGATGAAATGGATAATAGAATTTTAACTACAATAATTGATAAGTTTAAAGGAGGGCCTGTTGGTCTTACAACTATATCAACTGCAGTAGGTGAACAAGCTGGAACTATTGAAGAAGTTTATGAGCCATATCTTATAATGGAAGGCTATTTAATGCGTACTCCAAGAGGGCGACAGGTTACAGAACTCGCATATCGTCATTTAGGAAAAGTTAAACCTTTAGATCAAGGAAATCTTTTTTAAGATATCTGATCAAATACTTCTAATATAGTTTGTTTATATTCAGAAAAAGTTGTTAAAGTCCATATCTTTAATGTAATTACCTCCGTTTTACTTACCCAAGAGATACTTTTTCTAAGTTCTTTTTTAAATAGTTTTCTATCGAAACTAACTTTGCTTAATATTTTTTTACTAAATTCTAACATAATTATAA
>JGI26112J46591_1000196_pt1 | contig 12971 bp, 15 predicted proteins | sample AOAMet1_08_M0_20_2_FD_46591 | JGI IMG/M metagenome (IMG submission 46591)
ATTCTTTTTTTACATTTTTCTTTAAAAGACTATGAACCCCTGGTCTAGGATTTGAATTAATAATTTGAAGGCCAATAAAAGCCAAGACTCTATTCTCGCCAGTTAATGGAACAACATCTGCTGCAATTGCTAAAGCAACTAAGTCTAAATAATTTATAATTTGATTGTCTTTTGATTGTTTGGACTCTATTGCTTGAACCAGTTTAAATCCCACTCCGCACCCACATAACTCCTTAAATGGATACGCGCAATCTTTTCTCTTTGGGTTTAGTATAGCTAAAGCTTTTGGAAGATTTTTATCTGGATTATGGTGATCACATATTATGAACTCTATTCCTTTTTCCTTAGCATATTCTACTTGTTTATGTGCCTTGATTCCACAATCAAGAGCTATAATTAATTTATGATTTTTACTAAACGCATGATCTATTGCATTAATTGAAACGCCATAGCCTTCTTTTTTTCTGTCAGGCAAGTATTTAATAATTTTAAGTCCAAGTGATTCTAAGTACAAAGAAAGCAATGCAACAGAGCTGGTGCCATCAACATCATAATCCCCAAAAATCATTATAGATTCGTTTTTCTGAATAGCTTTTTGAATTCTTTCTACAGCAAGGCTCATGTCCTTCATTAAAAAAGGATCGTGTAGCATTTCAAAATTTGGTCGAAAAAATTTTTTTGCTTGATCAAAGGTTTTAACCCTTCTGTTAACAAGCATTGAAGACAAAATAGGAGAAATATTTAATTCATTTGAGAGTCTTTTAACGGATTCATTATCGTTATTTTCTTTTATAACCCAATTCATTATTGCTTTTTATATCCCTCAATAATGATTACAAATTCTCCTTTCGGTGGTTTTTCAGTAAATAATTTTACAGCATTTTCTAAACTTAAGCGAATTGTTTCCTCGTATATCTTAGTGAGTTCTCTGGAAATCGCAACTTTTCTTTCCTGACCAAAGCTATTACTAAAATCTTTTAATGTTTTTAAAAGTTTGTGAGGAGATTCGTAAAAAACCATAGTTCTTTCTTCTTCGCTAAGTTTTTCAAGTTTGGTTTTTCGCCCCTTTTTTACTGGCAAAAAACCTTCGAAAACAAACTTGTCGAATGGAATTCCACTATTCACAAGAGCTGGTATTAATGCAGTTGCACCAGGTAAACATTCTACTTCAATATTATTTTCAAGACATGTCCTAACAGCTAAAAATCCGGGGTCAGATATTCCAGGTGTGCCTGCATCTGATATTAATGCAATTTTTTCTCCTGATAAAATTTTATTTACAACTTTTCCGATCTCTTTATGCTCATTAAATTTGTGATGTGAACGTAATGGTGTTTCTATATCATAATGAATTAACAACTTCTTACTTCTTCTAGTGTCTTCACACAAAATTAAATCTACATCCTTTAAAACATTAATTGCCCTAAAGGTAAAGTCTTCCAAATTTCCAATTGGAGTTGGTACGATATATAGTTTTGCCATGTTGAATTAAATTTAAGACCTTTGTCAAATCTTTAAAGTTAACTACTTTGTAAGAAATTTCAATAAATATTAATTAGATGAATCAGAAGCATGATTTTAAAGGAAGATTAGAAGTGATTTGCGGNTCTATGTTTTCTGGAAAAACTGAAGAATTAATTAAAAGGATCAAAAAAGTTGANTTAGCTGGAAAAAAATATAAAGTCTTCAGACCAAAAATAGATTCTAGAAATCCCGATGATAAAATAATTTCTCATGCTAAAAATGAAATTTACGCAACAATAATTTCCAGTCCTGAAGAAATTTTAGCAAACTGTGAAGGATTAGATGTTGTTGGTATTGATGAGGCTCAGTTTTTTGAACAGTCGATTGTAAAAATTTGTAACACGCTTGCTAACGATGGATACAGGGTAATTGTAGCTGGGCTTGATATGGATTATAAAGGAAATCCTTTTGGCCCCATGCCTAATTTAATGGCCTGTGCGGAAGAAGTTAAAAAAGTTCATGCAATATGTGTTGAAACTGGAAATTCCGCAGGATACAGTTTTAGAAAAGAAGATAATAAAGATTTAGTTTTAATAGGTGAAAAGAAAGAATACGAGCCTTTATCAAGAGAAGTTTTCATTAAAAAAATGAATAAAAGAGAGCGATAATAATGCCTGTAAAAGAAACAACTGTAGAAATTAAGCTTAAAAACTTAAAAAATAATTTAGAATATTTAAAATCCAAAATAACTTCTAAAACTAAGTTTATGGCGGTAGTTAAGGCGTTTTCGTATGGAAGCGATTCCAGAGTTGTGTCACAAGAATTAGAGCGACTAGGTGTTAATTATTTAGCTGTCGCATATACTCAAGAGGGGGTGGATTTAAGAAAGTTTGGAATTAAAATTCCTATTCTTATTTTACATCCTCAAGAGAAAGATTTTGATAATATAATAGAAAATCAGTTAGAGCCTAGTATATACTCGTTTAGGATTTTATCTTTTTTTATAAAAGCGTTAAAAAAGAAAAATAAAACATCATATCCTTATCATATAAAATTCAATACAGGGCTAAATAGGATTGGTTTTTTAAAAAAAGACATACACAAACTCTCAAAACTAATTAAGTCAAATCTCCCAAAATACCTCTTCTCTCACCTTGGTGCTTCTGAGGATTTAAATGAAAAAAAATACACAAAAAAACAGATTGAAGAATTTATTTCAATTGATAAAGCTTTAGAAATTGAATTGGAAACTCCTTTGAAAAAACATCTGTTAAATACGTCTGGAATATTAAACTATTCAGACTATCAATTTGATATGGTAAGATCTGGAATTGGATTATACGGATTTGGCAATGACATTAAATTTGAAAAAAACCTTAAACCTGTTTTGACATTAAAAACCATAATATCTCAAATTCATGAAATTAAAAAGGGGGAATCTGTNGGGTATAATAAGGGATTTGTTGCAAAAACAAATTCAGTTATTGCTACTCTTCCTATTGGTCATGCAGACGGAATTGGAAGACAATATGGNAATGAAAAAGGAGAAGTGTTAATTGAAAATAAAATGGCTAAAATAGTTGGAAACGTTTGCATGGATATGCTAATGATTGATGTAACAAACATTAAATGTGAAGAAGGAGATGAAGTCGTTTTTTTTGATGACAAATCTTATTCTGCTGAAGAATTTTCAAAAAAAGCAAACACTATTTCCTATGAGTTAATTAGTTCAATATCAAGAAGAATAAAAAGGGTTGTTAGTAGATAGTGTTGTATTTATAACTTTTTGTTTTAAAATTGACTTATTTACGCAAGCTACTATTTCCTTTATCATAAATATTTATTTTTGTAAAAAATTAAAATAATGAAACTTGCAATTGTTGGTGCTACTGGGATGGTTGGAAACGTAATGTTGGATGTAATAAAAGAAAGAAATCTTCATTTTGACGAACTTCTTCTTGTTGCGTCAGAAAATTCAATCGGTAAAATTATTACATACTGTGGCAAAGAGTATTCTGTTATTGGTTTAGATCAAGCTCTTCAAAAAAAGCCAGAAATAGCTATATTTTCAGCTGGAGGTGAAACTTCACTACTATGGGCCCCTAAATTCGCTGAAGTTGGTACNGTTGTAATAGACAATTCATCTGCATGGAGAATGGATCCTTTGAAAAAACTAATAATTCCTGAAATTAATGGTTCCCAGATAAAAGAAACGGATAAAATAATTGCAAATCCAAATTGTTCAACAATTCAGATGCTAATGGTTTTAGCGCCTATTCATAAAGAATATGGCGTCAAAAGGGTTATAGTTTCTACTTATCAATCCATTACAGGTACAGGCGTTAAAGCTTTAAAACAGCTAGAAAACGAGTACAAAAATATAGAAGGAGAAATGGCGTATAATTATAAAATTCACCAAAATGCAATTCCGCACTGTGATGATTTTTTGGAAAACGGATATACAAAAGAAGAAATGAAACTTTCAAATGAAACTCATAAAATATTAGATTCTTCAATTAGTATTAGCGCCACAGCTGTGAGAATTCCTGTAATGGGTGGNCATAGTGAATCAATAAATATAGAGCTAGAGAATTCATTTGATATTTTAGATATTGTNANTTTATTGAAGGAAACTCCAGGAGTTGTGGTTAAAGATGATATAGAAAACCTAAAGTATCCTATGCCTTTGTATTCAAAAAATAAAGATGAAGTTTTTGTNGGAAGAATTAGAAAAGATTTTTCTCATGATAAAGCTTTAAACCTTTGGGTNGTAGCTGATAATTTAAGGAAAGGGGCCGCAACTAATGCTGTTCAAATAGCTGAAAAAATAGTAGCTGATTTCTTTTAAGCGTATTTCTCTTCTATTTGAAAATCTTCCATAAACTTGGTGGTATAATTTCCAGAAATATAATCTGGATGGTCCATTAATTGTCTATGAAAAGGAATAGTCGTTTTTATCCCCTCAATAATAAATTCATCCAAAGCCCTACGCATTTTATCAATTGCTTCTTCTCTATTTTGAGCAGTAACAATTAATTTAGCAATCATAGAATCATAATTAGGAGGAATAANATAGCCGCTATATACATGCGTATCCAATCTAACACCATGACCACCCGGTAAATGAAGATTAGTTATTTTTCCTGGGGAGGGNCTNAANCCTTTAAAAGGGTCTTCGGCGTTTATTCTACATTCTATTGAATGAAGCTTTGGGAAATAATGTTCGCCTGAAACCTTAATTCCTGATGCAACTTTAATTTGTTCTTTTATTAGGTCGTAGTCAATAACCTGTTCTGTAATAGGATGTTCAACTTGAATTCTAGTGTTCATTTCCATGAAGTAAAAATTTCTATTTTTATCAACTAAAAACTCTATGGTTCCTGCACCTTCATATTTGATATGTTCAGATGCTTTAACAGCCGCTTTTCCCATTCTCTCCCTTAAATTATCTGTCATAAATGGAGAGGGGGTTTCCTCGGTTAATTTTTGATGTCTTCGTTGAATTGAACAATCTCTTTCTGATAAATGACAAGCTTTTCCAAATTTATCGGCTACAATTTGTATTTCAATGTGTCTTGGGTCTTCAACTAATTTCTCCATATACATGCCGTCATTACCAAATGAAGCAAATGCTTCTTGCTTTGCGCTTTCCCACAAATCCAAAAAACCATCTTCACTCCAAACTGCCCTCATTCCTTTACCACCACCACCGGCAGTAGCTTTTATCATTACAGGGTATCCTATTTTTTTAGCAATTTTTTTAGCTTTTTCAAAAGAATCTATGATTCCTCCTGAACCGGGTATTGTTGGCACTCCTGCTTCTTTCATTGTTGCGATTGCAGAGGCTTTATCTCCCATTCTTTCAATCATGTCTGCAGAAGCACCAATAAATTTAATTTTATGTTCATCACATATTTTTGAAAACCTAGAATTTTCTGATAAAAATCCATATCCTGGATGGATAGCGTCTGCATTTGTAATTTCTGCTGCCGCAATGATATTTGGTATTTTTAAATACGAATCTGCACTATTAGCAGGACCAATACAAACCGCTTCGTCAGCAAACTTAACATGTAAACTTTCTTTGTCAGCTACAGAATAAACTGCAACTGTCTTAATACCCATTTCCTTACAAGTTCTAATAATTCTTAAGGCAATTTCGCCTCTATTAGCAATTAATATTTTTTTAAACATAAGTATATGGTTAAGAAGGGTCAACTACAAATAAAGGTTGGTCAAATTCAACTGGCGACGCGTCATCAACAAGAATTTTAACAATTTTTCCTGAGTATTCTGATTCTATTTCGTTGAAAAGTTTCATGGCCTCTACTACACATAATACACTTCCTTCTTTTATTGAGTCTCCAATTTCTATAAAATTTGGCTTGTCAGGTGAAGGCTTTCTGTAAAAAGTTCCAATAATAGGTGACTTAATAGTAATTAGATGGTCAGCTTCATTGGCGTCAGATACCTGAGTTTTTTCTGGTTCTGAGTGAGTTTCTGATGGTATACTTTGAACTAAAGGCTGCGCATTTACCAATACCGGTTCAGTATGAGAAACAACGTTTCCTGAAACTCCAGTTTTAACACTTAGCTTTAAATCTTTTGATTCAATTTTTACTTCGCTCACTCCTGATTTTGCGACAAATTTGATTAACTGTTGAATTTCCTTAATGTTCATAATAAAATAATTAGTGGTTATAAGCCCATTTTAAATACATAGCTCCCCAAGTAAAGCCAGCTCCAAAAGAGGCAAAGATAATGTTATCTCCCTTTTTAAGCTTAGATTCAAAATCGAATAAAAGCAAAGGAATAGTTGCTGCGGTAGTATTGCCATAACGATGAATATTCATTAGGACCTTTTCATCCTTAATGCCCATTCTTTTAGATGTAGCATCAATAATTCTCTTGTTGGCTTGGTGCGCAATTAAATAGTTTACATCTAAATGTGTTAAATTATTGCGTTTCATGATTTGGTCAGAAGCCTCTGACATATTTGAAACCGCGTGCTTAAAGACGTTTTTACCGTCTTGATATATAAAATGTTTTTTTTCTTCTACTGTATCCTTTGTTGTAGGTGTTTGAGACCCTCCAGCTTCAATTCTAAGTAAATCTCTATTTGATCCATTAGATCGTAAATATTCATCTTGAACTCCGTAGCCCTCAATATTAGGTTCTAACAACACTGCTCCAGCACCATCTCCAAAAATAATACAAGTATTTCTATCTGTATAGTCAACTATAGAAGACATTTTATCAGCTCCAATTAAAATAATTTTTTTATATCTACCTGATTCAATAAATGCAGAAGCGGTAGACAAGCCATATAAAAACCCTGAACAAGCTGCGCTAATATCAAATCCAAATGCATTGGATGCGCCTATTTCAGAAGCAACATACGCTGCAGTTGCAGTTGCATGCATATCAGGTGTGATTGTAGCTACAATAACTAGGTCAATTTGTGTTGGGTCTAATTTTTTATTTTTAATTATGGTATTAGCAGCTCGGATTGCCATATATGAAGTCCCAATACCCTTGTCTAAAATTCTTCTTTCTTTAATCCCAGTTCGAGTGGTTATCCAATCATCATTTGTATCAACGATTTTCTCTAAATCTGCATTATTTAAAATTTTTTCTGGCAAAAAAGATCCGACTGCAGTTATAGAAGCTTTAATTTTTTTCAAACTCGTTATTTAGAATTTTGATCAAAAATGGCAAAAAAATGGGAAAAAACGGTAAAAAAAGACAAAAAAATAGCAAAAAATCCTATTTTTTTAAAAAATATATTAAGCCTCTGCTTCTACATTATTGTCTATCAAAACTTTACCTCTGTAGTATAATTTTCCCTCATGCCAATGTGCTCTATGGTATAAATGAGCTTCACCTGTAGTTTTACATGTCGCTATCTGAGAATCGGAAACTTTATAATGAGTTCTTCTTTTATCTCTTCTAGTTTTGGAAATTTTTCTTTTAGGATGTGCCATAATCTTTTATATTAAATCTTTTAATTTGTCCCATCTGGGATCACTTTTATCTTTATTATCTAAAACATTTGATTCATACTCCCTAAGCTTTTTTAACGTTTCTGTTTCTAAAGAACCGTCTTTCACGCCAGGATGTATAATTTTAATAGGTAAAGATAACACTATCATTTCAAACAAGTATTTTCCAATATTTATTTGTGTTTGTCCAACGGGTAAAACCAAAAGTTCTTCATTATCATCTGACAACTCAGAGCTAAACTTCACCACCAGTTTCATGTTGTGCTTCTGAGAGTATTCGAAAGGCTCATTAGAAACATGACAATTTAGGTTAATCTTCCCTTTAGAATAAAAATTAAATTCTAATAAATTAGATTTTTTATTCAAAATGACTGTTGCCTCTATCTTGCAACTATTAAAATCATTGTATTCAAAATGTTCAAAGAACTCGTTTTCTAACTCGAACTTATATTCATGCTCTCCTTCTTTTAATCCAGTAAAACTAATTACAAACTGATTTAAAAACTGCATAATGCTAAGTTTGAGCCTGCGAATATAAGAAATATTATAATTTTAATAGCCTATTTATTAGCTGTTTTGGAATTAGACAAGTTTAATGGATTTTTATTTAAATCTTCAAACAGCTTTCTTGATTTAAAAATCTCTATTGCAGAAAAAATTGCGTTCTTAAAAGAAGTTGAATCTGCAAGCCCCTTGCCTGCAATGTCATAGCCTGTTCCATGGTCAGGTGAAGTTCTTACTTTGTTCAATCCAGCGGTATAATTAACTCCTGAACCGAAAGATAAAGTTTTGAAAGGAATAAGGCCTTGATCGTGATAAATAGCTAAAACAGCATCGTATTTTTTATGTTGTCCTGACCCAAAAAAACTGTCACTAGAAAAAGGTCCAAAAACCAGATTGTTTTTTGATGCAATTTCTAATAATACCGGTTTTAATATATCTTGATCATCCTTCCCAATTACACCTCCGTCACCAGCGTGAGGGTCAATTGAAAGAACTGCGATTTTAGGCTTTTGAATACCAAAATCTTTTTTTAAAGATTCGTTAATTAAAGAAAATTTTTGTTCTATTCTCTGTTTTGTGACATGCCTATTAATTTCTTTTAAAGCAACGTGATCTGTTAACAATCCTATTTTCAGTTCATCACAAATCATAAACATCAAACTGTCTCCATCTAACTCTTGTGCTAAATAGTCCGTGTGACCTGGAAACTTAAACTTTTCACTTTGAATGTTGTTTTTGTTAATTGGAGCGGTCACCAATAAGTTAATTTTATTGTTCTTTAAAGCCTGTACAGCTGCTTGAAGAGATAAAAATGACTTTGTTCCGGAGTCCTTGGTCGGCTTACCAAATGTTGTGGTAAAATCGTCTTCCCATACATTTATTATATTAACTTTTCCTTTGACTGGACTTTTATTTATGTTAATTTTTATCAAATTTAACTCAAGATTGAGTTGTTCTTTTTGGCTAGAAATTAACTTATCATTACAGAAAACAATTGGAGTAAAAAAACTTAATATTCTCTTGTCGGCTAAAGATTTTAAGATTACTTCGATTCCTATTCCGTTTGGATCTCCACAAGAAATCCCTACAATAGGTAAAGTTTCATTCTTCATGTAATTTGTTCTTTTATTATTATTATTTTTATCTATTATTTAAAGATATAAATTAATACTCATGTTTACAGGAATTGTTGAACAGCAGGCTAAAATAGTTGATATTAAAAACATCGGAAACAACCTTGACATTACCTTGTCTTGTGAAATTACATCTGAGCTAAAAATAGATCAAAGCGTATCTCATAACGGTATTTGTTTAACAGTAGTTAATATTAACAATAACTTATATACGGTTACAGCTATTGAAGAAACAATGAATAAAACCACCATCAGCGGATGGGAAATTGGCGATATCATCAATTTAGAAAGAGCTATGAAAATCGGAGACAGGTTAGATGGTCATATGATTCAAGGTCACATTGACCAGATTGGTAAATGTATTGATGTTAAAGAAAAAAACGGAAGTTGGGAGTTTATAATTGAATATCAAAAATCTAATAATATAACTGTTGAAAAAGGATCTATTGCTGTGAACGGGGTTAGTTTAACTGTTGTCGATTCAAAGCCCAATCAATTTAAAGTTGCTATTATTCCATACACTTTTGAGCATACCAGTTTTAAAAATTTAAAAAAAGAGGGTAACGTCAATTTAGAGTTTGATATTCTTGGAAAATATTTGGCTAAAATGGCTTTGAACTATAAATAGTTTAATTCATTCTTAAAATCCATGACAAAGGATCTAGCGGAGTGGTTTTTTGAAATATACTAAATTGTATAGAAGATTTTCCGGTTGAAGAGTTGGTAAAAACTTCTCCTATATATTGATTAGAGTCTACCTTGTCTCCTTTATTAACAAACACTTTTGAAAGATTTTTATATGCTGTTATATAGTTTCCGTGCTGAATTAATACCGTTGGATTACTGCCTCTAAACTGAAGAACTGAAAGCACACTGCCCTCAAAGATAGTTTTTACTTTTTGAGATTTTTCAGTTGCGATTATGATTCCATTACTTTTTATTTTAGCCGTTTTTACAACTGGATGAGGTTGTGTCCCAAACCTTTGAATGACAACTCCCCTTGAAACCGGCCATGGCAATTTTCCTTTGTTTGATTCAAACTTTTTTGCCAAAGCTTTGGCTTCTGGTGTCAATGTAAAGCTTTTGGAATTTTTATTTGATTTGCTTTTATTTGACCTAGCGATAGCTTCTCTAATTAACTTATTGATTTCCTTATCGATTTTTTGACTTTCTTTTTGTTTAGCTAAAATGTTTCTTTTGTATTTTTTCTCTTGATTTCTAAGCTTATATGCTATATTATTTGCTTCTTTTTTTTCTAACTCTAAGGTTTTTTGAGTTGCTCTGTTTTTTGTTAGCAAGCCTTTTTTAACGTCTCTTTTGTAAAGCAGTTCTTTTTTGATTTCTTTAAGTTGTTGAGATATTAATTCTATTTTTTTTGCTTGATTTTTTCTAAATATTGAATATTGCTTTATGTATTGAGTCCGTTTTAGTGCCTGAAAAAAAGTCTCAGAGGAAAGAATAAACATTAGTCTATTTTTACCTGATTTAGATTTAAAAGATTTTAAAATCATTTCTTTATATGCCTCTTTTACTTCGAAGAGGTCGGTCTCAAGTTTTTCTAAAGATTCTGAATTACTAACTATTTCTTGATTTAATAAGTTTATTTGCTGATTTGTTAGTTTAATCAACTCTTGCTTTCTTTCTATTTTATAGTTTAAATTTTCAATATCATTAAAAGCTGCTGTTTTTCGTTGTTTATTGGTAAAAAGTAAAGTGTTTATTACTTTCAACTCCTTGTTTAAAAGAGCTTTTTTTTCTTCTAATTGTTTTTGCGTAGATTTTTGTGCTTGTAAAGAATTAAAGCTTAATATGAAAACTATTAATACAGAACACTGCAAAGCTTTCACAAAATTCATAATTGAAGCTTTTTATAACCGTTAGGTATTTTAAAAGGAAAAGAAATTTTTTCATTAATTCTTCTGATTTTAGAATTAAGGTTAATTTTTAATTCCTTTTCATTGTTTTTCGTATTTATTATAACTTTTTGGATAAAAATTATTTTCAATTAGTTTATAATCTCGATATTCAACTGTTAGAATTTTATTGTTTTCATCTGTAAAAACTTGTTTTTTTAAATTGAAAGTAATAGGCTCAAAATAGTATTTATGATACAGTTTAGATTTTCTATTATATGAGCTTAACACATAGTTTTTATTTTCAAAACTTTGCTTTAGTTTTTGATTTTTTAAACTTTCGATTGGCTTTCCTGTAATTAAATTTTGAAATGAAACTAATGAAAAATCAAAGTTTAGTAAATCTGAAATATAATCGTAATTCCCGTTATAAAAGGATTTGTTAAGCTTTTCGTAAAATGTAAAATCATTTTTAGAAAGCAATCCCTTAAATAGTGGAATTAAAAGCGAACCACTTATTAAAATTTTTTCTTCATTTTTTAATCTAATTGAAAGATTAAATTGATTTGTAGATCCGTTATTGACAATCGTTGCCTGTGAACGCAACATTAAATAGGAAAACTTATTCTTATTGTTTTCTATTTTTTCTTTTAGAATTTTTGTTGGTATTTTTTTTAAAACTGCATTTGAGCTTGAGCTCTTAGTTAGGTTACAGCTGGAAATAAATAGAAAAAAGACAAAAATTATTTTTCTCATTTCAGCAAGTTAAATCAACTCACTGAAATCTCCAATATTTACAGATTTATAATTGCCGTTGTATTTACAATTATTACCAATCATAGAGTCTTTAATATTAGCATTTAGTATTTCTGTTCTCGCTCCGATTATAGAATTTTCTAGTTTAGAATCAGAGATGAGAGACTCTTTATATATTGACACATGTGGCCCTACAGTTGAGTTTTGAATAACTACATTATCCGCTATAAATACTGGTTCAATAATATTTGAATTAATTAATTTAATGTTGTTTGAAATCAACTCTAATTTATCATTACTATGAAAATTAAGCATTTCCTTATTAGAGTTAATTGAACTTTTAACATTTCCACAATCCAGCCATGCCGATACTTTTCCAACTTTAAATATTTTACCCCACTCATCATCTTTAATAAACCGTCATTAATTTGATATTCTCCTGAGTTCATTAAATTTTCATCAATGACTTTTTGAAGTTGCTTTTTAAGTTGTGAGATTTCTTTAAAATAATATAAACCGATTACAGCAAGATTTGAGACGAAATCAGTAGGTTTTTCCACTAAAGCAGTTACATCACCTTTTTCATTTAATTTAACAACTCCGTAAGCTTCAGGATTTTCAACTTCCTTTGTCCATATAACGGCATCTGCTTCCTTGTCAAAAGGCTCATTAGTTTTTATTAAAGTATCTGGATAAATTATTAAAGCTTTTCCGTTTAATGATTTTTCTGCACACATAATTGCGTGACCTGTTCCCAGTGGCGTAAGCTGCCTGTATATTGTAGCGGTCGAATTATACTTCTTTGCTAATAATTTTAACTCTTGAATAATTTTGTCTCCAAAAAAAGATTCATCTCCAACTATAAAAGCCATTTCTTCAACAGGCTCATCTATCATCTTAACAGCATCTTTTATTAATTGAGCCAAAATACTCTTACCTGCAATTTTAACAAGTGGTTTTGCAGTTGTAAAAGTGTGAGGTCTTAATCTGGATCCTCTACCAGCCATAGGAATGATTAGCTTCATAATTTTTAATTTATGCCTGTACTTCCAAAACCTTTATCACCTCTTTTCGTATCTCCCAAGGAATCGGTTAGTTCTATTACTGGCTGTTCATGCTTGCTAACTACAAGCTGAGCTATTCTGTCTCCGGAATTAATAATAAATTTTTCTTTTGAAAGGTTAATAAGTATAACACCTATTTCGCCTCTATAATCAGCGTCAATTGTCCCAGGAGTATTTAATACAGTTATTCCTTTT
>JGI26112J46591_1000205_pt1 | contig 12721 bp, 7 predicted proteins | sample AOAMet1_08_M0_20_2_FD_46591 | JGI IMG/M metagenome (IMG submission 46591)
CGCTGCCGGTAACAATAGATCCTTTGAATCCACCAACAGATTTAGATTTTAATAATACACCGTTAACCTGTCCTGAATTAAAGTCGGATGTGACAATTACATCAACGACTGGAGGAACAGGAATGTTAGAGTACAGAATACTGGCTCCAGTTGGATATGAAACGACCTATCAAGCTTCAAATGTTTTTTTAAGTTTGGATCCAGGGACCTATACGTTTAAGGTAAAAGATTTTTTAGAATGCACATACATTGAATCTCATACCATAGCGCCAATACCTCCAATTACGATATCTACAATTTTGACAAAAGATTTAGATTGTTCAGGGACACCTAATGCCATAATTTCTGGTATAATTTTAGAAGGTTTAGCACCATTTACTTATGAGGTATCATACAATAGCGGCGTTTACACCACTGTTGGTAGCACCAATACAAATTTTGAGTATAGCGCATCTAATTCAGGTAGTTATCAATTTAAAGTGACGGATTCAAATGGATGTTCTGCTGAATCAAATATTCAAAATATTTCTGCACTTTCATTACCTGAAATAGTATCCGTTACGTCGACACCAAATTTATGCTTAGGAGACTCAAATGGATCCCTTCAAATCACTTTAAATACGTCTGTTGGAACACCTTTTTATACCATCAATGTTTTTAACACCACAACAGGGACAGATTATGGGAGTCAAACAACAGGATTGCCATCCGGGAATTACACAATTACATTGACAGATGCCAAATTTTGTACTGACACAAAAATGATTACTATTTTTGAACCAGATCCATTAGAGGTGAATTTCCATGTTATAGATATTTCTTGTGTTGAAACTGGGCTTTCTCAGGGTTCTATTATTATTGATAATGTTATTGGAGGAACTGCTCCATACACCTATTATGTCACTGGATCAAATGGCTATTCTGAAAATGAATCTAATGCCTTAGGTACGGCATCAACTACTTTTAGTAATATTGATTTTGGACTGTATCAAATAAGCATTGTAGACTTCAATGGATGTTCTACACTAATCCAGGACGTTTTAGTAGCTTCCCCTCCAAATGATTTAGACATCACGATAAATACAACATCAAATTGTTTGATAGGAGGAGAGGCTGATGTGAGTATTGGAACTACCTTAGCAGGAACAGGGCCCTTTTATTTTGATATTTACAGGGGAGAAACACCTCCACCTCCACCAGGTGGAACATGGTTGTCTGAAGATTCACCAGGCAGTCAATCGGCAACATTCTTGGGCTTAACACCAGGAATTACTTATACATTTATCGTGTATGATTCCTCAAGTGGATGTAGTTATTATGAACAAGCAACAACGCCAACATCATCAAGTTCTACATTGATTGTAAATACATCAACTGTTAACAATATTAGTTGTGTTGGAAATGCAGATGGTAATGTGTCTTTCACTGCAAATAGCTCGTATAATGTTTCTGTGGATATAGACTATGAGGTGTTTAATTCATTATCATTGTTACCAGTGGGAATCTCTGGATCCAATACAATTTTATCAAATGGAAGTATCTCTGTTGAAAATTTAGGGCCATTGGAACTCGGAACCTATTTTATTTTAGTTAAGGAGACCAGTGGGGCTAACTCAGGATGTGGCGCTGTGACTGTTCCGTTTAATATTTTAGAATCGTCATTAGAATTATCCCTATCGGCGAAGGTTGAAAAAAATGCAAATTGCAATCCTAACTCGGGAATTATCAATGCCACAGCCAGCCATGGTACAGCTCCATATTTATATCAACTAACAACATCGGAGATTCCTCCATCTATTTCAGACATAAACTGGTTAGATCAGCATGTTTTTAATGTCGATGCGAACAGTTATTATGTACATGCTCTTGATGCCTTTGGGTGCATAAAATCAACTCCAGTAATTGTACTAATGTCAGATTCTGAACCAATTATTGCTGCAACATCAAGTAATCAATGTTTTGTATCAGAAGGGAACTATGAAATAAATGTTTCATTAATGTCACCTGGAGTACCACCTTATACATTTAGTATAAATGATGGTGCATTTCAAACAAAGGAAATACCATTTGTTATGACAAATTTAGCTGCAGGAAATCATACAATTGAAATTAAGGATGCTAATGGTTGTGGAAATTTTGTAACCGTTACACTAGAGTCTTCTCTAGTATTGTCACCAAATCTCTCTGCAGTACCATCATGCAACAATAATGATGGTCAAATATCCATGACAACTAATGGTGGAAGTGGCTTATTTGACTATAATATTAGTCCAAGTCCAGCTTCAATTTATTTAAATGGCAATTCGTTTTTTGGTGTGCCTGCAGGGTGGTATACCATCACTACAATTGATACCACTACATTGTGTTCTGTTGAAGCTGAAATATTTGTACCAAACGCAACATCACCTTCATTATCAATTGTGTCAGATGCCTTAGAATGTTTTGGAGATAATTCTGGTGTATTTGAATTGCGAGTCGCAGGCTACTCAGGGACCTATAATTACGAAGTTTTTGATGTGAATAACAATTCAGTTTTTGGACTAATGGCGGCCTCAACAACCACAAATCCTGAAATAATTACAGGATTAGATTCCGGAACCTTTACAGTTCAAGTGAGTGAAACAGAATTTCCATTCTGTACTAGCGAAACAGAGGTTGTTATTTTATCTCCAATAAATGAACTAACCCTAGATATATTAGAGACTTCAAATGTTACATGTGATAATATTGGAGGGACATTAATAGCGATGGCGAGCAATGGTTGGGGAGATTACGAATATGAATTAACAGGTGACCTCGTACTCCCGTATTCTAATAATGGAACCTTTGCAAATTTAAGCTCAGGAACCTACACAATAAATGTGAAAGATGCNGGTGGTTGTNTAGTTTCAGAGACGGTGGTATTGTCCATGCCTAATCCAATAGAAGCCACGTTCGCTACAAATTCAAATGTACTGTCTTGCTTTGGTGACACCAATGGGACTATTATTGTTGAAAATGTTACAGGGGGACAAGAATTTAACTATAATTACACGCTTTACATGTCGTCCCCACAAAACACTTCCTCAGGGCCTCAAACTTCAAACATATTTACAGATTTAAGTCCAGGTACGTATCATGTTATAATTAACGATGGGTTTAATTGTGAATTTATATCACCTGATATTATAATTACAGAACCAGAGGCAATGACAGTAAATTTAGTAGCTGATTCGTTACCGACATGTACTTTGGATGCAACACTAACGCTGAGTGCTTCAGGCGGTACAGGAATTTATACATATAGTAATCATATTGATTTCACGACAATTCTCGGATCATTTGCAGCCTCAATATCATTCTCTGTTGCTCCTGGAACGTATAGGTATTACATAAAAGATGTCAATGGATGCATATCATCAGTTTCGAATGAAATTACGATAGATTCATTACCTGAGTTATATATTGATTTAGAAAGAACCGACATTACGATTAATTGTGCTGGAGATAATTCGGGTGTGATTGTAGCCAATGCTTACGGAGGTTTAGGGTTTTATGTATATACATTGCAAGACGATTTAGGTAATGATATTTTACCTGAACCAAGTCAAACAACACCCGGAGTCTTTTCAGATTTGTCTGCAGGTAATTATCGCGTTAGAGTTGAAAGTGGTGATTGTTTAATGCAATCAGAAATAATTAATATTAGAGAGCCTTCAGCACCACTGATTGCAAATTATACAGTATCTAATATTGTATGTAGTGGTGCTAATAATGGGAGTGTTGAAATTCTAGCTACAGGGGGTACAGGCTCCATTAAATATGCTATTTCTCCACAATTGAATCAATTTTTTGAGGGTTCAGTTTTTGAAAATCTTGCGCCTGGCTCATATCAAGCAATGGCTCAGGATGAACTTGGTTGTTTTTCTGTCATTGATTTTACAATTGATGATCCTGTTCCGGTACAATTAGAAATCGTAGAAGACTCATTGTTTCCTGAGGTGTGTGAGGGTGTCAATGATGGCGAGTTTAGTATCGACATATCGGGCGGAAGCTTACCTTACAGTGTAAGCTTAGATGACAGCACAGGTATTTATAACACTGGAACTGAAATACAAACTCAATTTGATTTTTATGAGTTGTCTGGTGGAAATCATGTTGTTTATATACGTGATGCTTTGGGATGTGAATCTGAGTGGAATATTTCTTTTCCAAATTCTGTAGTGATAAACCCTCAAGTTAATATCGAATATAGTTGTACAAACAATTTACAATCGAATCAGGTAATTGTCAGTGTCGATACTAGTATTTTAGATTTAGCAGATGTTGATTATTCGTTAGATGGAGGTGTGTATCAGTCAAATTATATATTTGATAACGTATCAACAAGCATGGATCATTACATCGATGTAAGGCATACAAATGGCTGTATTCAAAGAACAGCAATATTTAATATTCCTAATTATCAGCCATTAGATTTAGTACTTCAGGAAGGTGAAATTAATGAAATTATAGCCCAAATATCTGGTGGTTCTTCACCTTACGAATTGTCATTAAATGGTAATTATTTTGGTGCTGTTCATACGTTTCAAATCGAAGAATCTGGAACTTATTTTGTCACAGTTACAGATAGTGCGGGCTGTTCCGTTAGTGCCTCGATAGATGTCGAATTTACTGATGTTTGTATTTCCAATTATTTCACTCCAAATGATGATGGAGTTCTTGATACCTGGGGGCCTAGCTGTGCTCAACAATATCCAAATCTCACGGTTGATATTTTTGACAGATATGGTCGTGTAGTAGCGACTTTAAGCCAGGGTCTGAAGTGGGATGGTAAATATCAAGGTAACGATTTGCCAACAGGGGATTATTGGTATGTGGTAAAATTAAACGATGCGGTTGAACAACGAGATTTTGTGGGTCATTTTACGCTCTACCGATAAAGATCCTATTTTTCTTAACTTTATAATCTTTCCACAGAGTAATTGGTTGAACTAAGTTTGAATTTCTTTTTAAGACTTTATGTTTAAAGGATGCCTGTCCTAATTCAAAAAAATGAGGTAAAATGATTATAATGTTAAATTTTTATGCTTTATATCGATTAAATAATGTATTACGTCGATTTTTTTAGTATTTTTATAAACAGAACCCAAACCTATTAAATTGAACTCAGAAGGAATTATTTTAAATTGATACGAGCGAACTAAAAACTCCAAGTTTAAACACAAAACGCTCTGTATTTTTCTTAACTAAATCGCAAAAGTTCATTAAAAATTCACAAAGACTGTAAATGGTTTTTTACGCAATGAAAAAACTTCACCTACTTACTTTATTTTTGTCTTTATCCTACAGTTATTCTCAGGAGTTAAACTTACCCGTGTTTACGCAATATCTTGCTGATAATAATTTTGTGATCTCACCAACTTATGCAGGAATTGGTGATAATTTAAAGCTTCGTGCCAATGGACTTACGCAATGGGTTGGAATTAAAGATGCCCCTGATAACCAATCCTTTTATGGCGATTTTAGACTAGGAGACCGCTCAGGAATTGGCTTGTCGCTTTACAATGATAAAAATGGTAATACCATCCAAACTGGTGCTAAATTTTCTTTTGCTCACCATCTTATTCTTGATATTCCTACCGAACAATTTTTATCATTAGGTTTGTCATACAATATCAATACGTTTCGAATTGACATTGATAACTTTAACACAACTTATGACAATCCTGTAATCGATCCATTTATAACAGATGACCGCAAGGCAAACAATAATAATTTTGATGTGGGACTACTTTACAGGTTTAAAAATTATTTTTTGAGTATTAATGCAAATAACATTTTACCAAAAAAAATTGATCAGAGTCTCAGAATATTTGAACCCAATATGCTCTTTAATATGCAAGTTTTTACAGGTTTAACTTTTGGAGGTTATTCAAAAAAAAATGAGTTTGAATTCGAGTCATCTTTGTTTTTTCAATATTTTGCTAGTGACAGTAGATCAAGTAGTGATTTAAATATTAAAATTAAAAAATATGGTCGAGATGAAAATTATTTTTGGGGAGGTATTTCGTATAGGTTTTTAAACGATCAATTTTTCAAACCTTTAAATATCGGTCCTATGGTTGGGTTTAAACAATCTATTTTTTATTTTGGTTATGCCTATCAATTAACGACAAACGCATTGTCTGCATATAACTCTGGAACACACGTGGTAACTGTTGGAGTAGATCTTTTAAGAGGCGTCAGTAATTGTGCATGTACAAAAAGTAGAGTAAAATATTAGAATACTCTTCTTTATTTTTAATTAATTTTGTTCTTAAAAAAAAATTTTATCATGCGCTCCATTGTCTTTTATGCTCTCTTGATTGTGATAACGTCATGTCATATTGATGAGAAATTATCTGCTCAAAAGATAATAGATAAAACTATAAATGTTTCAGGTGGAGACCACTATCTNAATGTCAATATAAAATTTGATTTTAGAGACAAGCATTATCGATCTTCTCGCAACAATGGTATNTTTCAATATGAGCGTTATTTCAAGGACTCTCTTGGGGCAGTGAAAGACGTCTTAAGCAATGACGGAATTCAGCGATTTATCAATAATAAAGTGATTACAATATCGGATACTTTGGCTAAAAGCATTGCCAGTTCTGTGAATTCTGTCCATTATTTTGCGTTTTTGCCTTTTGGATTGAACGATTCCTCTGTGAATAAGCATTATATCGGAGATGTTGAGATGTTCGGCAAGTCTTATTATAAAATAAAAATTTGGTTTAATAAGGAGGGTGGAGGTGAAGATTACGAAGATGAATTTATTTATTGGATTAATAAGAAAAATTTTATGGTTGATTACCTAGCGTATTCTTATAACGAAGCTAATGACATTGGAATACGTTTTAGAGTTGCAAATAATGAGCGTTTTATTGGAGGTTTACGATTTGTAGATTATTTAAATTTTAAACCAAAAAGTAGCGAAATCGATTTATTAAACATAGAAGAATCATATCTAAGAAATCATCTAGAATTAGTCTCTAAAATCGTTCTTCATAATATTGAAACCTACTAGTCATAAATCAATCTATTACTAAAAGGGAATCATTTATTTTCCCATCTGGAGTGAACGTTAAAATGTATAAATTAGCATTGTTGTTATCATCAATATTTGGATATTTTTCTGTTTCTAGAAGCATATTGACTAATTGAGGTGTGGTGTTGCTATGTCCAACCACTAATACAGTCTTGCCAGTATTTGAGAAAAGAAAGTTTTTTCGATTTATTTCTGATGGATTGTAGTAAGATAATTTGAGACCGTTTTTTTCAGCGGTTGGTAAAGCTGTTTGCCTCGTACGTTGATAAGTTGTGGTATATACCGCATCAAAGTTTATGTTTTGAAAAACTAAGCTCCATTTGGCAGCTCTTAAAACACCTTTTTGTGTTAAATTTGGATTTTTATTTTCCTTGTCACTTCGATTTTTTTCAGCATGACGAATAAAATAAAATGTGGTTGATGTGTCTTTTTTTTCTGTATTCTGAGCGAGAGTAGGTGCTGTTAAAATCAAAGATAAAATAAGAAGGGTAAAATGTTTCATATTGTGTTAAATTTAAAAATATTTTGAGTTATGTTATTATTTTAACAAGAAAACTAGGCAAGTTCTAAGGCTATTTCAATCATTCCTATAAAAGTGGTCTCTCGTTCTTTACTCGTTGTCTTTTCTCCAGACACTAATGAATCTGAAATTGTTAAAATCGCGAGTGCATTCACATTATGCTTTGCGGCAACAGTGTACAAGCCAGCAGCTTCCATCTCTACGCACAAAATACCAAATTTTGACCATTTTTTGTAACTTTCAAATGCATCTGCATAAAATTCATCACTAGTAAAAACATTACCAGCTTTGATATCAATATTTTTTTCTCTCGCGATATCCACAGCTTTCATAAATAATTCAAAACTCGCAGTGGGAGCATAATCTGCACCTCCAAATCTTAATTCATTAAGACCAGAATTTGAAGAAGCAGCCATCGCAATAACAATATCTCGAATTTTAATACTTTCATTATATGACCCTGCAGAACCAACTCTAATTAAATTTTTTACGCCGTAGTCATTAATTAACTCATGAGCATAAATCGAAATACTTGGAACTCCCATGCCAGTGCCCATAACTGATATTTTTTTACCGTTAAAAAAACCGGTATAACCAAGCATGTTTCTGACTCTATTAAAACAAACAGCGTTCTTTAAAAATGTTTCAGCAATCCATTTTGCTCTTAAGGGGTCGCCCGGAAGTAGAATTGTTTCAGCAATGTCGCCTCTTTTGGCTTCGATATGTAAACTCATATTTTAAACTATTAATAATCAGATGTACCTGTTGAGCCATCGACAATGGCTATGCTCGATGAAAGTCCTAAGCGGTCTACTCCTAGGTCAATAAATTCTTTGGCAATATTGTAATTTCTGATACCTCCAGAGGCTTTTAATTTTGTGTTTGATTTATGTGCCGCATACTTCATAAGACGAATATTCTTTACAGTGGCTCCTTCAGTACCAAACCCAGTAGACGTTTTGATAAAGTCTGCACCACATTCAATAGCAATACTGCTCGCTTTAATAATTTCATCATCATCCAAATAACATGTTTCTAAAATTACTTTTAAAACTTTATTTGGCATAATTTTTTTGATCGCTCTAATGTCCTCTGCGAAGGCATCATAATCATGACTTTTCAATAAACCGATATTCATCACCATATCGATTTCATCTGCACCATCTNAAAGTGCTGATTGCGCTTCAAATAATTTGGATTCTGAACTCATTGCTCCAAGTGGAAAACCAACAACACCACAAATTTTAACTTCTGATTTTTGAAGTTCCTTTTTAGCTAATTTTATATAACTGCTGTTGACACAAACAGAGAAAAAATGGTGCTCTTTTGCTTCTTGACATAATAATTTAATATCCTGCTTTGTTGCCGTTGGCTTTAAAAGGGTATGGTCAATGTATTTTTGAATTGGTTTCATCTCTATTCACTCTTGGATAAAGTTAAGTTATTTTAGTTAAAACATTAGGTATTAAAAGACAATTTTACCTAAACAAGATGCATTTAAAAATGTATTTGAAACAATGATATTAATCAGTTTTTAAGATTGCTTTCAGGATTATTTTTGTTAAAATTATAAATCAATTTAATCATGAAAAAAACATTTTTCACATTTTTAGTAGCGAGTTTACTTGTATTTAATGGTGCCTTTGCACAAGACTCGGAGGAAAGTCAAGGTTTAAAAGGAGCTTGGTGGGCTCTGGGTCAATTAGAATTTAATGATAACGATGTAAATGATGTCAGTACCTTTACGGTTTTGCCTGTCGTTGGAACTTTTATAAGTCCAACGATTACGTTAGGCTTAGGTGCCGGTTACACAACTACAACATCAGGAGATTCGGATTCTGTTAGTGCGCTTATTATAATGCCATTAGTTCGAAACTATTGGAGTCTTAATGAGAAATTTTACATTTTTGGGCAAGCCGATGTTCCTCTCATTTTCGGTGATGGATATACGGGATATGGTTTTAATTTAAGTCCAGGTATTGACTATTTTGTATCGAGTAAAGTGACTATTGAAGCAACTTTTGGCCAATTTGGATATAATGCCGTAAAACCTGAGAATGGTGACACCTTGGGTAGCACATCGTTAGGTGTAAATTTAATGGAAATAAATTTTGGAATTAAATTAATACTTTAAAACTGGAAATAGTGAACAACAAAGAGTCATTTTTATTGATGTGAGTCTGTTGTTTTAGCCTGTGGTAATCAAAAAAGCAACACTCGATAAAATAAAAGTGTTGCTTTTTAACTAACTAATCAAACTATAACATATATTTTCAAAGCCCCTCCACAAGATCCGCTTGATTTCTAAAGATTAAAGTGGTGTCAAACACATCGAGTAAAATGATGCTGTCTCCTGAGACTTTTCCGGCTAGTATTTGTTTGCTCAATTCATTTAAAACATCTTTTTGAATAACTCTTTTAACAGGTCTAGCTCCGTATTCCGGGTGGTATCCTTTTTTAGCTAAATGTGCAATAGATTCCTGTGTAGCATCAAATGTGATTCCCTGAAGTGAAAGCATTCTTGTTAACGATTTTAATTGGATTTCCACGATTTCTGCAATATTGTCTTTACTTAAAGGAGTAAACATCACAGTATCGTCAATCCGATTTAAAAATTCTGGTATTAGATGTTGTTTTAAGGAGTTAAGGACGTCCTTCTTTGCAGATTCTGCAGCAGATTGGATGTTTTTTGATTTTTCAAAATGTTCCTGAATAAGTTGACTTCCTATATTTGAGGTCATGATAATAATACTATTCTTAAAATCAGCAATCCGGCCTTTGTTATCTGTTAATCTCCCTTCATCTAGAACTTGTAGTAAAATATTAAAGGTGTCTGGATGTGCTTTTTCAATTTCATCAAGCAATACAACTGAATAAGGCTTTCGTCTAACTGCTTCGGTCAATTGGCCGCCTTCATCATAACCGACGTATCCTGGAGGTGCTCCAACTAATCTACTCACTGAGTGACGTTCTTGGTACTCGCTCATGTCAATCCTGGTCATTGCATTATCATCATCAAATAGATACTCTGCAAGTGCTTTGGCTAGCTCAGTTTTACCAACACCAGTAGTCCCTAAAAATAAAAAAGTCCCTATGGGTTTATTTGGATTTTGTAATCCAGCTCGACTTCTTCTTACGGCATCACTAACAGCTGTGATAGCCTCATCTTGACCAATAACTCTTTTATGTATATCATCTTCAAGCTTTAAGAGTTTTTCTCGTTCACTTTGAATCATTTTAGTGACTGGAATTCCTGTCCATTTTGCAACGACTTCTGCGATGTCTTCTGAGGTCACTTCTTCTTTAATTAAAGTATTCCCTTGTTGGTTCGATAGGGTTTCTTGATGCATTTCGAGAGCTTCTTGAGCTTCTTTTATTTTGCCATAACGAATTTCAGCAACTTTTCCATAATTTCCATCTCTCTCAGCGCGTTCTGCCTCAAGCTTATAATTTTCAATAGCTCCTTTTACTGATTGAATGTTATCCACTACTTCTTTTTCACTTCTCCATTTTGCGCTAATTTCATTTCTTTCTTCTTTTAAATTAGCTAAATCCGAACGAAGAGCTTTGAGTTTAATATCGTCTTTTTCACGCTTGATCGCTTCAATTTCAATTTCTAACTGCATAACTTTTCTATCTAAAACATCTAATTCTTCTGGTTTTGAATTTATTTCCATTCTAAGTTTTGATGCAGCTTCGTCCATGAGATCAATGGCCTTATCTGGTAAAAAACGATTAGTAATATAGCGCTCAGAAAGTTTAACTGCTCCAATAATAGCTTCATCTTTAATACGTACTTTATGGTGAGTTTCATATTTTTCTTTGATACCTCTTAAAATTGAGATGGCACTCTCAGTGTCGGGTTCATTCACCATGACCTTTTGAAATCTACGTTCTAACGCCTTGTCTTTTTCAAAATATTTTTGATACTCATCGAGTGTTGTGGCTCCAATTGCTCTGAGTTCACCTCGAGCTAACGCGGGTTTCAATATATTAGCTGCGTCCATCGCTCCCTGTCCACCACCAGCTCCCACCAATGTGTGAATTTCATCTATGAATAACACAACATCTCCATTACTTGTCGTCACCTCTTTAATGACTGCTTTTAAGCGTTCTTCAAATTCTCCCTTAAATTTCGCTCCAGCTATGAGGGCCCCCATGTCTAATGCGAAAATTTGTTTGTCTTTTAAGTTTTCTGGAATATCACCATCAATAATTCGGTGTGCTAATCCTTCCGCAATAGCAGTTTTCCCTGTGCCTGGTTCGCCAACTAGAATAGGATTGTTCTTGGTTCGTCTTGATAATATTTGTAAAATTCTTCTTATTTCTTCATCACGACCAATAACGGGATCTAACTTACCATCTTTAGCTAATTGATTTAAGTTTTTAGCATATTTTTCTAGCGAATTGTATGTGTCCTCTTGACTTTGGGAGGTCACTCGATTACCTTTCCGTAATTCGTGAATAGCTGAAAGTAAACTCTTTTCTGTGACTCCTTGGTCTTTTAACATTTGAGAAATATTCGTATTTGATTTAAAAATAGCAAGAATAAGGTGTTCAACAGATACATACTCATCTTTCATTTTTTTTGCAATAATAGCGGCTTCATTCAATGTTTTTCCTGTTTTCTGGGACCACATAATGTCAGTACCAGAAACTTTCGAGATACTTTTTAATTGATTGTTGAGTGCGTGTTTGAGAGTTTCAATCTTAACATTAAGTTTTTTAAGTAAAAAAGGGAGTACATATTTGTCAGTGTCAAAAATAGCTTTAAAAAGATGTTCATTTTCAATTGTCTGATGTTCGTTTTCTTGAGCTATTAATTGTGCTCTTTGCAATGACTCTTGAGATTTGATTGTATAATTGTTTGGGTTCATAATGTTGTGTTTTTTTTATTTATTGTCAATTACCTTACCATTACAGGTCATCAGACAAAATGTCTTAAAAAACAGAAGTTTACATGACTTTTTGTCTTATTTTGTAATTTACCTTGATTATCGAGAATTGTGTATAGTCGATGTATTGGTAACATTTTGGGTTATTGATTTTTAAATGATAATTTTGGCTGAAATTGTTACAAATGAACAGAGTTAGTTATTCCATAATTTCAATGCTGCTATGTTGCTGTG
>JGI26112J46591_1000213_pt1 | contig 12384 bp, 10 predicted proteins | sample AOAMet1_08_M0_20_2_FD_46591 | JGI IMG/M metagenome (IMG submission 46591)
ACTCCAAAAGATGGACCTAGCGCTGGTATTACAATGTTAACTTCATTAGTTTCATTATTAACACAAAAAAGAGTAAAATCCAAACTTGCCATGACCGGAGAAATTACTCTCAGAGGAAAGGTCTTGCCAGTTGGGGGAATTAAAGAAAAAATATTAGCTGCAAAGAGAGCAAAAATTAAAGAAATTATTTTGTGCAAGGATAATAAGAAAAATATTGATGAAATCGATTCTAGTTATTTAAAAGGATTAACTTTTCATTATGTTTCAAGTATGAAACAAGTTTTAGATATTGCAATTACAAATCAAAATGTTAAGAACCATAAGAATTTAGATGTCAAGTAAAATTATAATAGCAATCGATGGTACTTCATCTACTGGAAAAAGTACTTTAGCCAAGAGGATATCTAAAAAATTAAATTATAAATATATTGACTCAGGTGCAATGTATAGAGCATTAACTTATTATTCTATTCAACAAAAATATATATCTAAAAATCATTTTGATAAAATAAAATTAATAAATGATATACCAAATATTTATATTGATTTTAGAAAGAGCTCAATTAATAACAAATTCGAGGTTCATTTGAACGGAATCCCTTATGAAAATAAAATTAGATCATTAACGGTTTCTAATTTAGTTAGTGAAATCGCAACAGTAGACGAGTTAAGACAGCAAATGGTTCGCGTTCAACACTCACTTGGTTTTAATAAGGGGGTAATTATGGATGGTCGTGATATTGGCACAGTTGTTTTTCCAGATGCTGAAATTAAATTTTACCTCGAAGCTACAATGGAATTAAGAGCCAAACGAAGATTCGATGAACTATTTTTAATTGACAAAAATATTACATACAAAGAGGTTTTAGAAAATATAAAACTTAGAGACAATCAAGATACTAATAGAAAACATTCTCCATTGAAAAAAGCTAAAGATGCTATACTTATCAATACTGATAATCTCACTTTAGATGAACTTGAATCAAAGTTGTTTACCTACATAAACCCATTAATTACAAAAAATTTATAGATAATTTGTTTTATCTATAAATAGAGTCTATTTTCGCAATCCTTTTAATAGGTTTATATAGATAACTAAAAGGTTTTATAAATATTAATTCTTCTAATTTATTCCCTCATTCTATAGATAAATTAGAATACAAATTTTACGGTATGCCAGAAGAAAAAAAAGACAGCAAACCAAAAAAAGCTGTTAAAAAAACTGCTAAAGCTGAGAAAGTTAAATCTCCAGCAAAATCCACAAAAAAAGCCAAAATTAAAAAAGAAGTTGTTGAAGTTGTTGAAACTTTAGCTAATGAGGTTATCGATAATCAAATTGAAGAAAGCCCGGTTAATGAGCCAACTGCTGATGAATTCTTAAAAGATTTTGATTGGAACTTATTTGAAGAAGGAATTGAAACAATTAAAGATGATAAACTTTCTGAATTCGAAAAATTAGTTGAAGAGAATTTTGTTGATACATATAATGAAAGTGTTATTGAAGGTACTATAATTAGCTTGACGGAAAGAGAAGCTATAATTGATATTAATGCAAAATCTGAAGGTGTTATTTCATTAAATGAATTTAGATACAATCCTGACTTGAAAGTTGGTGATAAAGTTGAAGTTTTAGTTGATATCCAAGAAGATAAAACAGGTCAATTAGTTCTTTCGCACAGAAAAGCAAGAACTATAAAAGCTTGGGATAGAGTAAACGATGCTCACGATCAATCTACTGTAGTTACTGGTTTTGTTAAATGTAGAACTAAAGGAGGTATGATTGTAGATGTTTTTGGTTTNGAAGCTTTTTTACCTGGATCACAGATTGATGTTAAACCCATTAGAGATTATGATCAATATGTAAATAAGAACATGGAATTCAAAGTTGTCAAAATTAATCATGAATTTAAAAATGTTGTTGTATCTCATAAAGCACTAATTGAAGCGGATATAGAGCTTCAAAAGAAAGAAATTATTGGTCAATTAGAAAAAGGTCAAGTTCTTGAAGGTACAGTTAAAAATATAACTACATATGGTGTATTCATTGATTTAGGTGGAGTAGATGGTTTAATTCACATTACAGATTTATCATGGAATAGAATCAATCACCCTAGTGAAATATTAGAATTAGATCAAAAATTAAATGTCGTAATATTAGATTTTGATGATGATAAGTCAAGAATTCAATTAGGTGTTAAACAGTTAAGTGCTCATCCTTGGGAATCTCTCGATGCTGAANTAAAAGAAGGCGATAAAGTTAAAGGTAAAGTATCGGTTCTTGCTGATTACGGAGCTTTTGTTGAAGTTGTTGATGGAGTAGAGGGGTTAGTTCATGTCTCAGAAATGTCTTGGTCAACTCATTTACGTTCAGCACAGGATTTTGTAAAAGTTGGTGACGAAGTTGAGGCAATTGTTTTAACATTGGATAGAGAAGAAAGAAAAATGTCTCTAGGTATTAAACAATTAAGTTCAGATCCTTGGACAGATATTACCAAAAAATACCCTGTAGGCTCTAAGCATTCAGGAATAGTTAGAAATTTCACGAATTTTGGAATTTTTGTAGAGCTAGAAGAAGGAATAGATGGATTAGTATATATTTCAGATTTATCTTGGACAGTAAAAGTTAAACATCCATCTGAATTATTTGCAGCTGGTGATAAAATTGATGTTTTAGTTTTAGAGCTAGATTCTGAAGCAAGAAAATTAAGTTTAGGTCATAAACAAACTATGGATAACCCATGGGATGTATATGATAAAACTTTTGCTGAAGGGACTTCACACAATGCAACAATTTCAGATTCAAATGATAAAGGTGCTACAATTATTTTTAATGATGATATNACAGCTTTTGTTCCTAACAGACACCTAGTTAAAGAAGATGGAAATAAGTTAAAGAAGGGTGATACATCAGATTTTAAAGTAATTGAATATAATAAAGACTTTAAAAGAGTTGTAATGTCACATACTGTTTTATTTAATGATCAAGAAAAGAAAAATGTAAAAGAGTCATTAAAGAAAGTTAATGTTAAAGATTCAGATAAATCAACTCTTGGTGATTTAGATGTTTTAGCTGACTTGAAAAAGAAAATGGTTGACGATGAAAAAAAGAAAAAATAATATTTCTTTTAATTATATATTAAAAAAAAGCATCTTATTAAGATGCTTTTTTTTATAGAATTTCTTTAACTAACCAATCTCCTATTTCACTTGTTTTATAAGATTTGTTACCGTTTGCTAAATCTTCGGAAANAATTGATTGTTTAAGTGATGAGTTTACTACGTTTCTAATTAAATCAGCTTCCTTTTTAAGATTAAAAGTATCTTCAAACATCATTGCAGCCGATAAAATTGTAGCTAAAGGATTAGCTATGTTTTTTCCGGCTGCTTGAGGATAAGATCCGTGAATTGGTTCGTAAAGCGATGTTTTAAGGCCAACAGATGCTGAAGGCATTAAACCCATAGATCCAGAAATTACAGATGCTTCATCAGTTAATATATCTCCGAATAAATTTTCAGTAATTAATACGTCATATGAATTAGGCCATTGAACAAGTCTCATAGCTACTGCGTCTACAAATTCATAACTTACCTCAACCGAGGGATAATCTTTTTCTAAAGATTGAACAGTTTCTCTCCAAAGTCTAGATGATTCAAGTACATTAGCCTTATCCACACAACATAATCTATTCGATCTCTTCATTGCTAGTTCAAATCCTTTTACAGCTAATCTTTTTATTTCTTCTCTAGTATAGGTACAAGTATCAAATGCTGTATTNCCATTATCAAGTCTCCCTCTTTTTCCAAAGTAAATACCGCCTGTTAACTCTCTTAAAAAAACTAAATTTGTTCCCTCAATTCGCTCTTTTTTTAATGGTGATTTATCAATTAAAGATGGAAATGTAAATGTTGGTCTAACATTAGCAAATAATCCTAAATCTTTTCTCATTTTTAAAAGCCCTTGCTCAGGTCTTACTTTAGCACTAGGGTCGTTGTCGAATCTAGGATGACCAATTGCTCCAAATAATATAGCATCTGCTTTTAAACAAATTTCATGTGTCTCTTTTGGATAAGGTTCACCAACAGCATCTATAGCTGCCGCTCCTGTAAGTGCGTGCATCCAATTAATGGTGTGATTAAATTTTTTTGCAATTGCATCTGAAACTTTAACTGCTTGTTCTATAACTTCAGGTCCTATACCATCACCAGGTAATAGAGCTATATTTAATTTCATAATTTACTAATTTGATATAATATTTAACATTTTTTCTGTTGATTTGATAGCTGAAACAGTTTGATCTGAATCTAAACCTCTAGTAACAAATTCTTTATCATTATTTTTCCATGTAATAATTGTTTCACATAAAGCATCAGAATTACTTCCAGGCGGAATTGTTACTGAATAATCTATAAGTTCAGGAAGTATAAATTTATTATGAGAATATATTTTTTTTATAGCATTTATAAATGCATCAAATTGTCCATCACCTGATCCTTTTTCGAAAAACTTCTTACCATTAATTTTTAATTCAATTTCTGCGGAAGGTTTATGCCCTTTTTTATGATTTAATAAGTAAGATTCGATAATTACCTTATTTTTAAAATTTTCACTATTTATCACATCTGAAATTATATAAGGTAAATCTTCTGCGGTTACCTTTTCTTTTTTATCACCAAGTTCAATTATTCTATTGGTTACTTTTTTTATATTTTCATCATTTAATGTAAGCCCTAGTTCTTGTAAGTTTTTTTTAATATTAGCCTTTCCTGAAGTTTTTCCTAATGCATATTTCCTTTTTCTACCAAATCTTTCAGGAAGCAAATCATTGAAATACAGGTTTTTTTTACTGTCACCGTCGGCATGAATTCCAGCTGTTTGAGTAAATACATTATCTCCTACTATCGGTTTGTTTGCTGGTATTCTAAATCCGGTAAATGCTGACACTAATCGGCTAACTTTGAATAAAGACTTTTCTTTTAAATTAATTTTGATATCGGGTAAAAAATCTCTTATTACTGCAGCTACACTTGCCATTGGTGCGTTACCAGCTCTTTCTCCCATTCCATTCACAGTCAAATGTAGACCTTGGCATCCAGCTTTCAAACCCTCGAGTACATTAGAAACACTCAAATCATAGTCGTTATGAGCATGAAAATCAAAATGCATTTCAGGGTATCTTTTTACAATTATTGAAATATATTCAAAAGTCTCATCTGGGCTAAGTACCCCAAGAGTATCAGGAAGCAAAACTCTTTTGACAGGTAACTTATTGATAATATCTAAATACTCAAAAACAAAATCTTTGGAGTTTCTCATTCCATTACTCCAATCTTCTAAATATATATTAGTAACAACACCTTTATTGTTTGCTTCATTTACAGCTTTAATTACAGAATTAAAATAATCCTTTGGTGATTGTTTTATTTGGTGAGTTAAGTGATTTAATGAACCTTTAGTTAATAAATTTTGTACTCTAGCTCCTGATCTTATCAACCATTCAAGTGAAATGTTATTGTCAAGAAAAGTAAGAATTTCAATTTTATTCAAAAATTTTTTTTCTTTAGCCCAACCTGTAATTTTCCTAACGGCTTCAAATTCACCTTTTGAAACTCTAGCTGAAGCTACTTCGATTCTATCAATTTTTAATTCCTCAATTAGTAATTTAGCTATTGCTAATTTCTCAGATGAAGTAAAAGACATCCCTGAAGTTTGTTCACCATCTCTTAGAGTAGTGTCCATTATTTCAACGTGTCTAACCATTTTTTTTATTATAAAGGGGTTGTTTTCGAAAACGTTTTTATGCTATCCTTAATATTCATTAAATAATCAATATCGTCATATCCATTTAACATGTTTTCTTTTTTGTATGAGTTAATTTCAAATGATTCTGAAATATTTAATTTAACAATCGTAACAGTTTGTTCTGGAAGACTTACAATGATTTCAGATTTAGGATCATCAAAAACAACACTAAAAATTTTATCTAAAAATCCTGACGAAACTTGAACTGGTAAAACTCCAATATTTAAACAATTGCCTCTAAATATATCTGCAAAAAAACTTGATATTACACATCTAAAACCATAATCATAAATTGACCAAGCAGCATGTTCTCTAGACGAGCCTGAACCAAAATTTTTTCCACCAACTAAAATTTTTCCATCAAACTTTTTATTATTTAAAACAAAATCTTTTTTTGGAGTGTCGTCAGAATTATATCTCCAGTCTCTAAATAAATTATCGCCAAAACCAATTCTTTCTGTAGCTTTAAGAAATCTAGCAGGAATTATTTGGTCTGTATCAACGTTTTCAATAGGAAGGGGAACACAGTTGCTTTTTAATATTTTAAATTTTTCGTAAGCCATATCTTAATATAATGTTCTTGGATCAGTTATTTTTCCTGTAACAGCAGCAGCAGCAGCAACTAGAGGGCTAGCTAATAATGTTCTAGAGCCTGGTCCTTGTCTACCTTCAAAATTTCTATTTGATGTGCTTACAGCATATTTTCCAGATGGAATTTTATCATCATTCATTGCTAAACAAGCGGAGCATCCTGGTTCTCTTAGTTCAAAGCCTGATTCGATTAGTATNTCTAATAATCCTTCATCTTTTATGGCTTTTTCNACTTGGTGTGAACCTGGAACTAACCACGCTGTAACATTTGATGCTTTTTTTCTTCCTTTAATNATTTTTGTAAATTCTCTAAAATCTTCAATTCTTCCATTTGTACAGCTNCCTAAAAAGACAAAATCAATATTTTTACCAATCATACTTTGACCTTCATCAAAGTTCATGTAGTTAAGTGATTTCTTGTAAGTTTCTATGCCGCCATCTTGATTTTTTGCTAAAGGAATTTCTTTTGAAATACCTATACCCATACCTGGATTTGTTCCATATGTTATCATTGGGTTTATCAATTCACCATCAAACTTTAATTCTTTATCAAAAACAGCATCTTGATCTGATTCTAATGTTTCCCAATACTGCATAGCTTTAGTCCAGTTCTTATTTTTAGGAGTAAATTCTCTGTTTTTTATGTAATCAAAGGTTTTAGAATCAGGAGCTATCATTCCTCCTCTTGCTCCCATTTCAATACTTAAGTTACAAACTGTCATTCTACCCTCCATAGACATGTCTCTAAAAACTTCACCTGAATATTCAACAAAATAACCTGTAGCACCAGAAGTTGAAAGTTTTGATATAATAAAAAGAGCAACATCTTTTGGGCTAACTCCTTTACTGAGTTTACCGTCAATTGTGATTCTCATTTTTTTTGGCTTGGGCTGCATGATACATTGAGTCGATAAAACCATTTCAACCTCAGATGTTCCGATTCCAAATGCTATTGCTCCAAATGCACCATGAGTTGATGTATGTGAGTCGCCACAAACTATGGTTGCACCTGGTTGGGTAATTCCGTATTCAGGACCGACAACATGAACAATTCCATTTTTTTCATGACCTAGTCCCCAATATGAAATACCATGCAGTTCCGAGTTCTTTTCAAGAGCTAGTAATTGATTTGCAGAAAGTGGATCTTTTACTGGTAAATGTTGATTTACAGTTGGAGTGTTGTGATCAGCTGTAGCAAATGTTTTTTCAGGAAATAAAACTTTAATTCCTCTTTGTTTAAGTCCTAAAAAAGCTACTGGACTAGTCACTTCATGAACCATGTGTCTATCAATAAATAGAACATCAGGTCCATCTTTAATTTTATGAACTACATGCGAGTCCCAAACTTTATCAAATAAGGTTTTACTCATTTTAATATATTTTATAAAGATTTTTTAATTATAAGTGGAATATCTTCATCTAAGACTTCTTTTTTCATGTCTGCAAATTTTAGAAATTCTGGATAAATTAAATCTAATTCATTTTTAGAAAGATCGTATCCAATCTTTTTAGCTCTGTAAGCTAAAGCAGCTCTACCACTTCTTGCAGTTAGAATGATAGCTGATTCATTTACTCCAACATCTAATGGATTAATGATTTCATAAGTTTCTCTATTTTTAATTACTCCATCTTGGTGAATTCCAGAACTATGAGCAAAAGCATTTGCACCGACAATTGCTTTGTTAGGTTGAACTGGCATTCCCATTCCATCAGAAACTAAATTACTTGTGTCAAAAAGTAATTTAGAATTTATATTAGTATCTAAATTTAGATTTGGATGTTGTCTCATTATCATAACTACTTCTTCAAGAGAAGTATTTCCAGCTCTTTCTCCAATACCATTTATTGTACATTCAATTTGTCTAGCTCCATTAATTATTCCAGCAATTGAATTAGCAGTTGCTAAGCCCAAGTCATTATGACAATGACATGAAATTGTAGCTTTATGAATATTTTTTACGTTTTCTATTAAATATTTTATTTTTTCTCCGTATTCGTAAGGCAAACAATAACCAGTAGTGTCAGGAATATTTAGCACTGTTGCACCTGATTCAATCATTTTTTCACAAACTTTAGCTAAGAATTCGTTGTCAGTTCTTCCAGCATCTTCAGCGTAAAATTCTACATCTTCTACAAAAGTTTTGGCATACTTTACGGCTTGTGAGCCTATCTCTATAATTTTTTCTCGTGATGACTTGAATTTGTGTTCAATGTGTGAGTCNGATGTACCAATCCCNGTATGTATTCTAGGGCGTTTAGCAGTTTTTAAAGCGTTAGCAGCAACTTCAATATCGTTTTTTACAGCTCTTGTGAGTCCACATACGGTTGCATTTTCTACAATATTTGAAATCTCTACAACAGATTTAAAGTCTCCAGGACTTGAAACAGGAAAGCCAGCTTCTATGATGTCGACTCCTAATTTATCTAGTCTTTTGGCAATAACAAGCTTTTGAGAAGTGTTTAATTTACATCCTGGAACTTGTTCTCCATCTCTTAATGTTGTGTCAAAAATTTTTACAAATTCTTTAGCCATTTGTTTTTTTTACTGTTTTAAGTAAAGCATAAGATGTAAAAGTAATAAAACTGAGTAAATATTTTATGTATTAATTATACTAATTATTACATAAATCCCAAATGACATTTTTTGGTGGATTAGCAGTTATTTTGATTGTCTTTTTAGAAACCGGATGTTGAAATTCAATTTTTCTTGAATGAAGATGTATACTTCCATCTTTGTTAGATCTTGGAAAACCATATTTTAAATCTCCCTTTATTGCCATTCCTTTGTTGGAAAGCTGTGTTCTTATTTGGTGATGTCTTCCTGTTTCTAATCTGATTTCAAGTAAAGAGTATTTGTCAAGAGTGTATATTTGTTTATAATACAAAACTGACTTTTTTGCTTTAATATTTTTATCACTTTTAACATAAGATTTATTTTGTTTATTGTTTTTTAACAAAAAATCTTCAAGTCTAATTTCGTTAGATTCATCAATTTTATAAACAACGGCCCAATAAGTTTTTTTTATACTATTTTCTTTAAACATTTTATTTAATCTTGTGAGAGATTTTGATGTTTTTGTAAATATAATAATACCACTTGTAGGTCTATCTAATCTGTGTGTGATTCCTAAGTATACATTTCCTGGTTTATTATACTTGTTTTTCAGGTAATCTTTAACCTTATCTCCTANAGTTTTATCGTTAGTTTTATCACCCTGAGTTAATTCACCAGGTTTTTTATTTATTATGATTAAGTGATTGTCTTCAAATAAAATGTTGTCTTGAAACAAATTAATATTGCTCATCTTGATTTGGAAAATCTATATTTTTAACATCTTTGATATAATTTTTAATTGCTTTAGTCATTATTTCATTTAAGTCAACATACCTTCTTAAAAATCTTGGATTAAACTCTGTTGTTAAACCAACTAAATCATGAGTTACTAATACTTGTCCNTCAACATCAGAACCAGCACCAATACCAATAACNGGACTTGAAATTGATGAAGTAACTATTTTTGAAATTTTTGCAGGTATTTTNTCTAATACAATCCCAAAACATCCTAATTCATCCAAAAGNTTTGCGTCTTCAACTAATCTTTTAGCTTCTTCTTCCTCTTTAGCTCTAACTGAATATGTTCCAAANTTATAGATGGACTGCGGGGTTAAACCAAGATGACCCATTACAGGNATACCGGCATTTAAAATTCTTACAATAGATTCTTTAATTTCAGATCCTCCTTCCATCTTGACGGCATGAGCTCCTGATTCTTTCATAATCCTAATGGCAGATCTTAATGCCTCTCCAGAATTTGATTGATAACTTCCAAAAGGTAAATCCACAACTACTAATGCTCTTTTGACTCCTCTCACAACAGATGAAGCGTGATAAATTATTTGATCTAATGTTATTGGTAAAGTAGTTTCATGCCCCGCCATAACGTTCGAAGCTGAATCTCCAACTAAGATTATATCAATCCCTGAATTATCAATAATTTTAGCCATTGAATAGTCATATCCAGTTANCATTGAAATTTTTTCATTTNTGGCTTTCATTTCTTTCAATGAGTGGGTGGTAACTCTTTTATATTCTTTTTTTGACATGATTTACTTTTTTACAAATGTAATTTTATTTTAAAAATATCAACTGACACAGTGTCATGTATATAAATATGGCATAATGATTGAATTATGTGTGATAAATAAAAAACAATATTAAAATGAGTAAAATAATAGGTATTGATTTAGGAACTACAAATTCTTGCGTTTCAGTAATGGAAGGTAATGAACCTGTTGTTATTCCTAATGCCGAGGGTAAAAGAACTACACCGTCTGTAATTGCTTTTGTTGAAGGTGGTGAAATTAAAGTTGGTGATCCAGCTAAAAGACAAGCTGTTACAAATCCCACTAAAACAATTGCTTCTGTCAAAAGATTTATGGGTAATAAGTTTAGCGAGTCTAAAAAAGATGCNGATAGATCTGCTTACAAAGTAGTTAAAGGAGACAATGATACTGCTAGAGTAGATATTGATGGTAGATTGTATACTCCACAAGAATTGTCTGCAATGATACTTCAAAAAATGAAGAAAACAGCAGAAGATTATCTTGGGAACACAGTTAGTGAAGCTGTCGTTACTGTTCCAGCATATTTTAACGATGCTCAAAGACAAGCTACTAAAGAAGCAGGAGAGATTGCTGGTCTTAAAGTTCAAAGAATTATTAATGAACCTACTGCTGCTGCTCTTGCCTATGGACTTGATAAATCTGGAAAAGACCAAAAAATTGCTGTTTATGATTTAGGTGGAGGTACTTTTGATATTTCAGTTCTAGAACTTGGTGACGGTGTTTTTGAGGTTCTTTCAACCAACGGTGACACTAGACTTGGTGGTGATGATTTTGATGAAGAAATTATTAGTTTTTTAGCTGATGATTTTCAAAAAGAAAGAGGATATTGATTTAAGAAAAGATCCAATGGCACTTCAAAGATTAAAAGAAGCTGCAGAAAAAGCAAAAATTGAATTATCATCATCTGCTCAAACAGAAATAAATCTTCCTTATATAACTGCTACTGCTTCAGGTCCTAAGCATCTTGTTGTTTCTTTAACAAGATCTAAATTTGAACAACTTACAAGTGACTTAGTTAAAAGGTCTATGGAGCCAGTAAAAAAAGCAATTGATGATGCTGGTTTAAGTATTAATGAAATTGATGAAGTTATTTTAGTTGGTGGTTCAACTAGAATTCCTGTTATTCAAGAAAAAGTCGAAAAGTTTTTTGGTAAAAAACCTTCAAAAGGTGTAAATCCTGACGAAGTCGTTGCAATAGGAGCTGCAATCCAAGGTGGAGTTTTAACTGGAGATGTTAAAGATGTATTACTTTTAGATGTAACTCCTTTGTCTCTTGGAATTGAAACTATGGGAAGTGTTATGACTAAATTAATTGATTCAAACACTACGATTCCAACTAAAAAATCTCAAGTATTTTCTACTGCTGCTGATAATCAACCCTCTGTTGAAATACATGTTTTACAAGGTGAGAGGCCAATGGCTAAAGATAATAATACCATAGGTAGATTCCATTTAGATGGAATTCCACCTGCTCCAAGAGGAACTCCTCAAATTGAGGTGACTTTTGATATCGATGCTAATGGTTTAATTCATGTAACTGCTGCTGATAAAGCTACGGGTAAGACNCAAGACATAAGAATTGAAGCTTCCTCTGGACTGTCNGAAGAAGAAATTGAAAAAATGAAGAAAGAGGCTGAAGCTAACGCTGAATCAGATAAAAAAGCAAAAGAAGAAGTTGACACTTTAAATAGTGCTGATGCGATGATTTTCCAAACGGATAGTCAATTAAAAGAATTTGGTGATAAAATTCCAGATGACAAGAAAAAGGCTATTGAGGACGCTTTGGATATACTTAAAAAAGCACATGAAACTAAAGATGTTGACTCCATTAAAACAGCTCTCGATGGTATTAATGAAGCATGGAAAAA
>JGI26112J46591_1000215_pt1 | contig 12341 bp, 16 predicted proteins | sample AOAMet1_08_M0_20_2_FD_46591 | JGI IMG/M metagenome (IMG submission 46591)
AAAAATTCAATTATAAATCTAATCGATCCATATAGTATAAGGAATGATGAACAAACAATGCCATGTGTTTTATAAATTTTACTTATAAGATACAACATCAAGAATAACACCAAACCTTCCCCAAAACTTTCATATAGTTGAGAAGGGTGTCTTAAGTATCCATAAGGGTCGGTTGGAAAAATAAAACCCCATTCACCATTCGTAGGTTTACCATACAACTCACCATTTAAAAAATTTCCTATTCTGACAAGACCAAGACCAATCGGCATAGCAAGAGCTACGGCATCCATCAATCTTAAAAATTTTATTTCATATTTTCTACAAAATAATACGATACTAAGCACAACACCTAGCAACCCTCCGTGGAAGCTCAACCCTCCCTGCCACACATATAAAAGAGAGACAGGATTACTAAGTAATTGATCAGTTCCATAAAAGAGCATATAGCCGACTCTGCCTCCACACATTGCTCCAAAGAAAAGGCCATATAGAAACACCAAGTCATTAACTCTTTCTTCTGACAAGCCAACTTCAGCAATAATTTTATTAGATTTTAAATATAAATATATTAAGTAAGCTGATAATAACCAAGAGACTGCATAATACTGAATTTTTATTGGCCCCACCTCTAAGAGACTAGGGTTATTAAAAAAGCTTGATAGTTCAATAATCATAAAACTATCATATATATTGCTATTACAAGCATCAAAGAAATAAGTAATTTTTTAAGAATATTTTCTGAAACAAAATGAGCTATTTTTGCTCCATAACTGGCAGTAAAAATGCTAGTAAAAGATATACCTAGTACCGCTGGAAGATAAATGTATCCCAGACTCATATTGGGTAATAATGAATTGTTGAGACCCATTAAGACATACCCAAAAGATGCAAATATTGCTATTGGTATTCCACAAGCCGCAGATGTGCCTATGCTTGATGTAAGACTCATTCCCGAACTCTTAAAGTAGGGGACTGAAAAAATTCCACCACCTATACCCAAAACCGATGATAGAAAGCCAATAAATGAGCCTACTACATATGATTTATTCCCATTATTTGTATTTTTATTTCTTGATAACTCAATATTAAAAATCATTTGAATTGCCACAAATAGTGCAAACAATCCTATTATTATTTTCAGTAAGGAGCCTGCTATTTGAATTGCAAAGACCGCACCCAGAAATGATCCAAAAATTATTCCAATCACAACAGGTCGCATAGCTTGAAAATCAATTGCATTTTTTTTCATATGGGCATTTGCAGATGCCACCCCAGTAAAAAAAATACTTGCCATAGATGTGCCAATAGCCATATGAACAATGATCGCATCCTCAAAACCTAGACCAATGAAACAGGTCACTAAAACAGGAACTATTAATGTGCCCCCGCCAATCCCAAACATTCCTGCAATTAATCCAGAAAAAATACCCAATGAAATAAAAATTAATACTTCTTCAATCATTTTGCAATCTCATTACAGTACAGCTGCCTCATCTCACTTAAGATACTTCTATAAACCTCTTTCTTGAAGGAAACTATCATAAATAAAGGGTACCAATAGGATACCCATTTATATTCATCAAACTCACTATCAGGGTCATTGATAAAGCTAATTTCTACTTTTTTAGTAAGTTTAAGCATAAACCATTTCTGAGTTTGGCCTTTTATTTTCTTTTTTATGAAATGTTTTTTTCTTTGATTTAATGGAATATCATATTTAATCCAATTTTTGGTTGTCCCAATAAACTTAACAGAGCTGGAAGATATTCCTACCTCTTCAAATAATTCTCTTTTTGCAGCCTTTAGAGGCGTCTCTCCATTATCAATACCTCCTTGAGGAAATTGCCAATTAGTAGTTTTTTTTCTTTTGCATAGTAGTAGTTTGCCTTTATCATTAATAATAATAAGGCCAACGTTTAATCTGTATCCTGGTTCATTGATCATTGTAAGAGTTGATATTTTATGAAAAAAAAATTAGTAATATTTGATTTAGATAATACCATTCTTAAAGGAGATTCTGATTATTCGTGGATTAATTTTTTAATAGAAGAGGGTCATGTTGATCAGAAAGAATATGAATCAAGGAATAAGTATTTTTATGATCAGTACTATGAAGGAAAACTTGATTATGATGAATGGGCCGAGTTCGCCCTCTCAACAATAAAAGGAAAAACATCTAATCAAATAACAGATCTCTTATCTCAATTTTTAAATACCGTTATAGAACCAATGATAAATATTTATGCTCTTAGGCTTTTACATAATCACAATCATGATAATGATATTATGCTTTTAGCCTCTGCTACTAATTCTGTCATAGTGGAGCCAATTGCAAAAAGATTAGGTTTTGAAAATATTGTTGCAACCGATGTNGAGATTACTGATGGAGTTTATACTGGAAAAGTTTTAGGAAGACCCGCATTGGGAGAAGGCAAGCTTATCAAAGTGAAAGAATGGGCAGCCTCCAATGGCATTACTAATTTTGAAGACACTATATTTTATTCTGACTCTATTAATGACTTGCCTTTATTAAGCAAAGTACACAAACCTATAGCAGTGAACCCAGATGATCAATTAAGAAAATTAAGTGAACAAAATAACTGGGAAATTATAGATTTACCTTAGGATCCTGCCTCTATCTTGGCCACAACCTGATTTGCAGTTTCTGCACTTAATGTCCAGCCAAGATGGCCATGACCTGCATGATAAAAGACTCCTTTCATCCTACTTTCAGAAGTTATTGGCATCATATTGGGGGTCATTGGCCTTAGACCTGCCCAAGGGGTGTAAGTTTCTGTACTAACATTGGGAAAATATTTTTCAACCCAATCTAACAATGGCCTAATTCTATTCTGACGTATATCTGTATTTATACCTGCAAGTTCAGCAGTACCAGCAACCCTAAATCTGTCACCAAGACGACTTGCAACTATTTTTACAGGTTGATCAATAAGCGATACCGAAGGAGCACAGCTTTTTGAAATTTCGTCTTTTAAATCTATTGTGATGCTATATCCTTTTACAGGATAGATATTCATTTTATCTCCAAGTCTACTTGCAAAACTTTGTGTGCCAACCCCTGCACAAATAACTACATTATCAAATGAATCATTCATAATTTCATTTTCTTTTCGCATTGTCAGAACGAGCTCGCCTTTCTGTCTAGATATATATTCGACAGTAGTATTAAGCTGAAGGTTTGCAGAATACTTTTCAACCAATACTCTTTCTAGGTTGGTGCAGAATTTATGAATATCACCACTAGCATCTGACTTTGTATATATCCCCCCAACAATTTTTTCATAGTTGGCATTATTTTTAAAAGCAGGCTCAAGTTCTTTTACTTCTTCCGTTGTAAGAGTGTCCCACTCCATTCCTTCTTGATCTAGCCATGATTTTTTTGCCTGATCGAGCTTAAATTCTTTTTCTGAATCATAGAATCTTAAAATACCTTTTTTTAAAAGTTCGAATTCTATCCCTTCATCTTCAGCAATTTTAAAATAGGTCTCTCTTGCTTTTTTAGCCATATCAATAGTTTCAAGAGTATTCTTTTTATGCTCTCCCTTAAGAGTTGCCCATAAAAACCCCATCATCCATTTATATTTTTGAATTTCAGGAGAAGGATTAAATAGTAAGGGTGCATCTGGTTTAAACATCCACTTAATGCCATTCATTACGTTTTTAGGCGTATTCCATGTTTCTGCATTACTTGCACTTAACTGACCGCCATTAGCATAGCTTGTTGCCATTGCTGGATAGCGTCTAGAATCGATAATAGTGACTTTGTAGCCTTTTTTTACAAGAGCATATGCGGTTGTTGTGCCTGCAATACCTGCTCCAATGACTGCTACTTTTTTCATTGCCCATTGTCTCAACTAATGTTCTAAAAACCTAGAGCTAATCAATAAATAATGGGCTTCAAATTTACTCAAAAGTTAGCTACAATTTAAATAAGAATCATTCTCATCTAGAAATATATACGAGGCCATACAATATGAGTGAATTTATAATTACATTTAGAGAGGTGCTAGAAGCATCTTTGGTGGTGGGTATTATTTATTTGATTCTTGAAAAATCAAATCAGATAAGTCATCTTTATAAATTGTGGGCTGGAGTAGCTGCGGCCATTATAGCAAGCGCTCTGGTTGGTTATTTGGTGTTAATTGCTAAAAACTCCCTTGGCAACGATTCTACCGCGGCGCTTTTTGAAGCAATTTTCTTATATTTAACGGCTATCCTAATNTGGTATGTTATTTTTTGGCTATCAAAACATGTCAGTGACAGAAAAGAGCTTGAAGGCAAAACACTTGGCGCTATAGAGCTATCTTCGTGGGGTGTTTTCTTTGTGGTCTTCTTTGCAATTCTGAGAGAGGGTTTTGAGACAGCGGTATTTTTAATCTCTAGCTTNACAATAACAGGATCATTTTCTTACGTTGGCTTTTTGGCAGGGGCTGTCCTTGCTATTTTAATTGGGTATTTAATCGTCCTTCAGGGAAGAAGAATTAACTTAAAAAATGTATTTAAATACACAACCTTGTTACTAGTATTCTTAGCAGCCGGAATGATTGCTTATGGAACCCATGAATTTGAAGAGTATCTAGTTAAATCTGAAAAAATAGAAGAATCTGAAGTATATAGACCTTGGAGTATTTTAGAGCCCCAGAAAACAGAAGAGGGCACAAAAATCTATCACCCACTTCACGACAANGGTTCTATTGGAGTTTTTGCAAAAGGGTTTTTTGGCTATAACAGTAATCCAAATATACCTGAAGTACTTTTATGGATAGCTGCTTTATTTTTTGGTTTCAATATGTGGCGAAGGTTTTATCACTAAGAATCTAGCTGATCCATATTCTTAATAGCCTTGCCCATCTGGCGCTCCCTTGTGGCATGCTCATTGACAGACTTTAGCATTGCATCTGCCTTTTTTAATAGATCATCTGTTGAGCTACTAAATTTTTCAAATTCTTTTTTTAGTTTTCCAAACTCTTCCATGATCTCACCAGCTCTTTCATTTAAAGCCAAGGTCCTAAAACCCATGTGTACGCTTATTAGATATGCAGCAAGAGAATTAGGGCCCATGATCAATACTCTTGAGTCTCTAAAGATTTGCTCTCGTAGGTTATCAATAGAATCTATCAACTGCATCAGGGACTCACTAGGTATATACATAACACCCAGATCTATTGTTATACCAGTTTGAACATATTTTTCTTTTATATCTATCGCATCTTTTATTACATGCCTTCTAATGTCATCAATCGATTTTTTTACAGACCTCTCATCGCTTTGCTGAATAGAAGCTAAGTAATTGTCATACAACCCAGATGGAAATTTAGCGTCTATTGGCAACAGCAAACCTTCAGGCATTTTTAAGACAATTTCTACTCTTTTACCCGAACCAGTTATTACCTCTGCATTCTTTTCAAATTGACTGGGCGGAAAAATATCTTGCACTATGGCCTCAAGAGACCACTCTCCAAATTTTCCAGCAAGGGTTCCTCCAGATAGGTACCTTTTCAGTTTATCTAATGGGTCGTGGAAGGATTGAATATCTTTTGTTAGGTCAGATATATTTATTTCTTGCCTTTCCATCGCCTTGTCAATATCTTTTAAAGACTCCTCATTAGATGATTTTGAAGGATCTTCTTTAAGATTTAAAAAGATAATTGATATTAGCAGCAGAATGACTATTACTAATAAAATCGATACAACCCAAAGTCCACTCATACAAAAAACCTTCAATAAGAATTAAAACTATATATATATTTAACCTATTCTTTATAACTTATATTTCATATACAACTCTAAGTTATATCCTATAAAATAAGAAATATATGTCTAACATTCTAACTCATTTTGAAGAAATCAAAGCCAAAGGCTTATCAATTGATATCACTAGAGGTAAGCCGCATGCTTCCCAGCTAGACCTTTCAAATGAGCTTCTATCCATGGGAGTAGAACCTTACGAAGGATCGATTGATTTAAGGAACTACGGAGAGCCCCTAGGTATAGAGGGTGCTAGAAAGCTTGGTTCTGAGCTTCTCTCTGCGCCTTATGAGAACATAATCACGGGAGAGCAGTCCAGCCTCTTATTAACTTATCAAACAATTTTAGCTAACTATCTTTTTGCTGAACCAATTGCATGGAAGGATATGGAGAGTCCAAAGGTAATTTGTCCAGTGCCTGGCTTTGATAGACATTTTAGAATGCTGGAAGACTTTGGTATTGAAATGCTAACAGTACCACTCACAAATGATGGGCCTGATATAGAATCGTTAAAACTTTTAATGAAAACAAACGAGAATATTGTGGGTATGCTTAGCGTCCCAAGGCATTCCAACCCTTCTGGAGAAGTTTATTCAGATAGCAATTTAAGAGATATTTTTAATATTGGGAGATCTTATTCCAAGGACTTCCTATTCATTTTTGATAACGCATATCTCGTTCATGATTTCATGCCAACCAAATCTCAAAAACCAATATGGGAAATAGCCACAGAAGAAAGTGCATCTGCCCAAGTGGTTGAAGTTACATCTTTTTCAAAAGTAACATTTGGTGGAGGAGGTCTGTCGTTCATGGCTGCTTCAGGAAAAAATCTTTCTCTCATAAAAAAAATGAGAGAATCGATGGTAATTTGCCCTGATAAAATTAATCAAAAAAGACATATACAGTTTTTTAAGAACGTAGATGATATAAAAAAACACATGGCCAAGCATGCCGAATTAGTAAAGCCAAAGTTTGAGATTGCTTATCAAGCATTAGAAGTCATAGGATCTGATATAGGGTCATACTCAAAACCTACAGGTGGTTACTTTATTACATTTACATCTCANAAACCCATTGCATCTAGAATAGTNGAATTATGCAAAGAAGCTGGGGTATTGATAACTCCTGCTGGTGCAACTTTTCCTCATGGAATTGATCCCAAAGATAATACGCTTAGATTAGCTCCAACATTTGTAGACTTAGATGAGCTCAAAGACGCTATGGATGTTTTTGTCACTGCAATTCAGNTTGCAGATCTTGAAGCTTAAAACTAATTCTTAGATCTCATATGGGGAGAGTAATTCTTGCCATCGTATTTAGAAAACATTTTTTTTATATCAGGATGATTGCATGGGACTCCAGACTCATCAGTTAATAAATTTTGTTCAGAAACATAAGCGATATAAAAAATATCCTCATTCTCAGCAAATAAATGATAAAAAGGCTGATTTTTTTTAGGTCTTATCTTTTCTGGTATGGAGTTATACCACTCTTCAGAATTATTAAATTCAGGATCAAGATCAAAAATAACACCTCTAAAATCCAAGTACTTATGTTTAACTATATTTCCTATGGAAAACTTTGCTTCTATTAACTTCTGCATTATATTGATAACTTAAATCATTTTTAATTATATTACATGGAAAATAGTAGAAACTTTACTAGAAACGATGACCTGATAGTTGTTTCTTCAAACGATATAGCTGGTGTGGAAATTAAGCAGCACATTGGAATTGTGCAAGGCAGTACAGTTAGGTCGCGCAATGTTGGATCTGATATATTTGCAGGTCTTAAAAATATAGTTGGAGGAGAGCTTGTTGGTTACTCAAAACTACTGGCATCTTCCAGAGAGCAAGCTTACTCCAGAATGCTAGAAGATGCTAAAGCAAAAGGAGCAAATGCCATAGTATGTTTTAGGTTTCAAACNTCAACGATTACCCAGGGGGCATCAGAAATACTTGCNTATGGTACTGGTGTAAAAATATAAAAGGAAAAAATTATGAATAAGACAGAAAAAGTTGCATTTAGAGAGGCTGTAATTGTTGTATTAATGGGCGCAGTAATTAATTTTCCTCTTCAAACCTTCTTATTATGGTTAACCATCGATAATTGGAGCTGGTCAAACCCAATAACTATTTCTATTTTTACCCAGTCAATCTTAACTTTTGTAGCTCTAATAAGGGTTTATTCTATAAGAATGCGTTTTCAAAGAGGTAAGTTTTAGTTAATTCTTCTTATCCTTTTTATCATTCTTGTCCTTATTATTTTTTTGATATTTTTTAGCTTTTATTTTCATCTTTTTCATTCCAAGATGGGCTGATCCCTTACACCAAACATCATAAATATTTGAGTAGTTTGAAGCTAGGCTAGATAAGGCCATAACCTCAGCCCACTTATCCTTGTCTTCAGGATCTTTTTTAATTTCTTTCCATATACCATCACTCATCAATAAAAGCCCCGCAACACCATCCTTTACCTCTTTGCATTCTTTTCGATTCATAAGGTAGTTTGGATTATTCATCATTCTTTCTTTAGTTTTACCAGACATGTCCATACTCTCATCAGTTTTGAATTCAATGGTGCTTCCATCAGGCATCTGCATATTTTCATCAAGTACGAATACTCCAGTACCATCACCAGGCATTTCCATATTTTCATCAAGCTTTATTACGACAACATTTTTACCAGACATGTCCATACTCTCATCAGTTTTGAATTCAATGGTGCTTCCATCAGAAACGTTCTTTTCATAGTGGTGATCTGCGGCAAATGATGGGAGTGAAATAAGAATGGTTAAAGCAATTATTATTTTCATGTTATGTCCTTAATGTTGTTAATAGGTGTAAGACTATATCTTTTTACAAAAAGTTCAAATTTCTTCTTTACTTTATAAAAAAGATATTCATAATGCTTCGATATTTATACTCATAGGCACAATCCCTTGTGTTTATCAGTATGACTATCTTTGAACTAATTCAGATAACAAGTGTATTTTTCGGTACTTTAGTAGCCGCACCTCTTATCGTTTCAAAAAAATATAATAAAAGACTGTTGGGGTTATATGCCATTTCAGCAGGAAGCATTTTGGCTATGATTGTTCAATTTAATGCAGGTCTATATTATTTCTTTTTTGCATCTGTTTTTTGGTTTTTGAACTCAACACATGCAATAAGAAAAATGCTTCGCTCAAACAAGCATATTTATTAACCTTTAATAAGGTTAGCGTACTTAAGTTTTATTATTTTTTTACCAGGCTTGTTCATGTGCTCTACTAAAGCACATGCAACATCTGATGCCTTTATAAATCTTATATCTTTTAATGGCCCTAGCATAAAAGGTTCAAGCATTCTTGCCCCAAACTCCATAATGGGTATTTCAGGCCTAAATCTATCATCTACTCTTTTGCCTAATAAATGGCCCGGTTGGGCAAAAATTATTTTTTCATATCCAATAGACATAATCTCGTCTTCCATCTGCCCCTTAGTACTTAAGTAAAGATTTTTAGATTTTGCATTAGAGCCGACCGCAGATACAACAGAAATAGATCTAGCACCTTGAGCAAATGCTATTTTAGCCAATGATATTACATGCTCAAAATCTACTTTTCTAAATTGTTCTCGTTTTGACTCTCTGATGTATAGGAGTTCGGTTGTATCTAATGGTGTTCCTAGCGCAATATAAAGATGATCTACATTAGGTACATTCGAAGATTTTAAATCATCAAAATTTATAATAATTTCTTCAGTATTATCAGGTTTTGATTTGAGCTCTCTTCTTGAAAGTAATGTAATAGCTTGGTTTTTATGTTCAAGAGCCCTTAAAATCTCTCCACCAACCAGCCCAGTAGCGCCTGCTATTAAAACCTTTATATTATTCATTGGAAAGCGAGACTATTGTGTTGACAAGAGTATCGACAGAAAGTCTTCCATCAATTGTTTGTTTTGCCCATTTCTCATAAAGAGACTCCCTTTCCTTAAAAATGTCCTCAATACTCATTCCGTCTGGAACGGCTAATCCTCTTTCTTGGTCTTCCAAGACTCTCTCTTTTATAAGATCAAGCGGGGTGGATATGTAAATTATATTTGTAAAAGCATCTAGATGACTCATTGATTTTTCAGAATATATTGCACTTCCACCAGTTGATATAATCTTTGTACTTTTTTCCAACCCAAGAATTGCCTCTTCTTCAACCATCCTCACAAACTCATAACCATTACTCTTTTTATACTTTCTAGAGACTGATTAAATCTAGCTTCTATTAATAAATCTGTATCAACAAAGCTAAGAGATAATTTCGAAGATAGCGCTTTGCCAATGGTTGACTTGCCACACCCGGCCATGCCTATAAAAGAAATATTATTAAACATTTTTAGCAAATAAATTTGTTGCTTTGATTAGCTCATGAGATATTTCTTTTTCAAAAGCGGTGTGTCCAGAAGAGGGTGCAATTATTAATTCTGCCTCTGGCCAGTTTTGAGAAAGTTCCCAAGCTGTTGTCATTGGACAGACCATATCATATCGCCCTTGCACTATAACCGTTGGTATAGATCGAATAATATCAATACCAGATTCTATAAGTTGATTCTCATGCTTAAGAAAACCTCTGTTAACAAAGTAGTGGTTTTCAATCAAAGCAAATGCAAGAGCAAATTCTGGTTCTGAAAAGCTTTCAGCCATTTCAGGCCTATAAGCCAAGCTACTTGTTGACCCTTCCCATTTTGACCAAGCGATAGCAGCATTTAGTTTTTTTTCTTCGTCATCACCATTAAAGATTCTATGGTAAGCAGACATGAGATCTCCACGCTCTTTCTTTGGAATTGGTTCAAGAAAATATTGCCATGCCTCAGGATAAATATTACTCGCACCATCCTGATAAAACCATCTCAGTTCTTTTTCTCTGAGCATAAAAATACCACGTAAAATCATTTCACTTACAGAATTTGGATACGTTTGTGAGTAAGCAAGAGACAATGTACTTCCCCAAGACCCTCCAAATACAAGCCATTTTTGAATACCAAGCAATTGTTTAAGTTCTTCAATATCCTCAACCAAATCCCAGGTAGTATTATTCTCGAGAAGGCCATGNGGCTTACTTCTTCCACATCCCCTCTGATCAAAAATTACTATGTGATATAAGTCTGGGTTAAAAAATCTTCTGACTTGTGTGCTGCCTCCACCTCCTGGACCACCATGCAAAAATACTGCTGGCTTGCCGTTNGGATTGCCGCATTGCTCGAAATATATTCTATGGTCATCTCTTTCCATAAACCCGTGATTGAATGGCTCGCATGGGGGGTATAGTGATAATAGATTATCCATGTATTAGCTATTTTTCTTTTTAAAAGACTTCATTTCATTTGAGAGAACTACTTCTTTAGTCTTAAAAAATAGTTCATGATTTTCTTCAACAACATCAAGGTCATATAGATAATTCACCATAATTCCATAAGATTGATTTATTCCTTTTTCAGATAGATCAGCATTTAAATTAACCTTTTTAAGGATCGCTCCATTACCGAGATGAAATCTTGCAACCGAATCATTTGGCAATTCATCATTTCTATTAGACTTCGTTAGATATTCGAAGGTTTTTTTCATAAGCTCATTTTCTTCAACATTTTTATTCATGCAATCATCATATGTTAAAGGAGCATATCTTGCAGCCATCGCATAAGGCCAGGAACTGGAGAAAGGGTAACAAAATTACTTAAACCTTCCATTTCAAGCTTAAGTTTATGAGCTACTTTTTTTATTAAGAAATTACCAAAAGAAATACCTGATAAGCCTTTTTGGCAATTTGAAATAGAATAAAAAACTGCTGTATTTATTTGATGTCTTTCAATTTCTTTTCTTTCAATTTTTATCACCTCATCAATTGATGCAGGTATTTGGTTTGTTAGCGCAACCTCAACAAAAATAAGTGGATCTTCTGGTATTAGAGGATGAAAGAATGCAAAACATTGCCTATCATTTGGTGCCAATCTGGCCCTTAAGTCATGCCAAGAGTTGATCTCATGAACTGCCTCATATTCAATAATTTTTTCTAATATATTAGCTGGTGTAGACCAATCAATTTTTTCCAGAACAAGAAATGAGGGATTAAACCAGTATTTAAAAAGCTTCAATAACCCAGCATCTAGAGATTTTAAGTCGTGATTTCCTTTGATTAATAGAGATTGTATTTTTTCCCTAAGCTTAATAAGTCGCTGAGTTCCATTAGGCGTTGCATTTAATCTTCTAAATAATTCAATCCATTTAGGTTCAGAAGTATCTGTTATCAAGCCGAGGTTTCTTTGATTCTTGTCTGACTCATAAGCCTTAATATTTTCTGATAAAGATTCTGTATCTATGTCATATTCTTTAAGGAGATGATATAAAAAATTTATTAACTCCTCCTCATCTTGATTTTCTATTAGATCAAGCAAGTGTTCAGCAAATGCAATTGAAGAGACTTCACCAGTTGTAGACATTACAGATTCTGTTGCTTTATTTATTTCTTTATGAAAAAAACCAAAGTCTTCAGCTCCTGATCTGCTAAAAGCAAGACGACTCTTCATGATTGAAGAAAGCAT
>JGI26112J46591_1000228_pt1 | contig 12049 bp, 11 predicted proteins | sample AOAMet1_08_M0_20_2_FD_46591 | JGI IMG/M metagenome (IMG submission 46591)
GGAAACTTTCTTCCAAACATTAATATTGGAAGCAGTCATTCTTGGAATGTAGGCTTAAATCAAAATATCACAACTGGTCTTTTAGAAAATTTTACTACTCAATTTTCTTCAATGAATTTAAATTTGAATGTTAATTTATACAACGGGTTACAAAATGTAAAAAGGTTACACAGGGCCAATTTAGCTATTTTGGCAAGTCAATATCAACTGGAGGATATGACAGAAAACGTTGCTCTTAGAGTAGCAAATTCATACTTACAAATACTATTTAGTAAAGAATCTTTAGCTGTTCAAAAATTACAATTAGAAATAACTAAAAAAGAGTTAACAAGAGTTAATGAATTAGTGATGGGCGGAGTTGTTCCAAAGGGAGACGTATATGAAATTGAAGCAAATTTAGCTTCTCAAGAAAAAAANGTTGTTGATGCTCAAAATGCATATTTTCTTTCAAAAATTGCTCTTGCTCAACTTATATTAATTGACGATTACGAAAATTTTGAAATTGCTAATGAGTCCTATGANATACCTATTGCAAATATTTTAGATAAAACAGCGACAGAAATATTTAATTATGCAGTTGGAAATAAAAAGGATATAAAAATTAGTGAAACTAATGTAGAAATTGCTAAAAAAGATTTAGAACTTTCAAAATCTTTGTTACAACCAAGACTTTCAGCATTTTACTCATACAGTTCTAGAATTGGTTATAGTGATAGAGTAGTACCGACCGGAGAATTTGGAACAAGTACTATTGGTTTTGTTGAAAGCACAAACGAAAAAGTTATTGCACCTTTTCCAATTTATAAAAGTGAAAAACCGTTATCTTTTTCAGAACAATTTGATTTGAACGCTGGTCAAAATTTTGGACTTAGTCTTTCTATTCCAATTTTAAATAATCTATCTAATAGAACTAATGTAGATAGAACTAAAGTAAATATTTTAAGAAGTATTAATTCGTTGGAACAAAAAAAATTAGATTTAGAAAACACCGTAAATCAATCTTATAATGATGCTANAGGNGCNTACAAGGCTTATGAAGCCTCTCAAAAATTAGTGCTTGCTAGAGAATCAGCTTTTGAATATGCTCAAAGTAAATTTGAAGTTGGAGCAATGAACTCTTTTGATTTCACTCAGGCAAAACAGAGGTTTGAATTAGCTCAATCTGAACTTATTAGAACTAAATATGATTATATTTTCAAACTTAAAGTGTTAGAATTTTATTTTGGAGTTCCAATTTCGGTAAATTAAATGTCATATATTTTAAATATAGAATCCTCTTCCACTAACTGTTCTGTTTCATTATCNAAAAATGGTNAATTAATTTCNGTAANGGAAAAAAATGACGAAAAATATTCTCACTCAACTAAACTTCACTCTTATATAAATGAAGTTATTAGCGACTCAAGTATAACTCTTAAAGAATTATCCGCGATAGCAGTAAGTAAGGGTCCAGGATCATATACAGGACTTAGAATTGGTGTAGCTGCTGCTAAAGGATTATGTTTTTCATTAGATATTCCATTAATATCAGTTTCAACCCTTTTAGTCTTATCAAAACAAATTAAAATAAATTCAGGACTAATAATACCAGTTCTAGATGCCAGAAGAAATGAAGTTTATTCAGCTATTTATAATGTTAATTACAATTTAGTTAAAGAAGAAACTCCAGAAATAATTGATGATAAATCGTTTGATAATTACTCAAAGGATAATCAGTTATATTTTATAGGAAGTGGTCAGCAAAAATGTAGAGAACTGATTCGATCTAACAATAATCTGATTTTCCATGATAAAGAAACATTACCTTCTTCAAAACAAATGGCAGANATTTCTTACCAAAAATTTTTAAGTTCTGANTTNGAAGACCTNGCTTATTTTGAACCAGCCTATTTAAAGAATTTTATTTTAGATAGTGTTAACCGTTAACAGCATTTACCTCGGATATTTTTCCGGGTAACATATCTTTTAACATAGTCTCAATACCACTTTTTAATGTAACTGTTGAGGAAGGACACCCACTACATGCGCCTTGAAGAATTACATTAACCTTTTGAGTATTTTTATCATATGATTCGAACAGAATATTACCACCATCGGATGCAACAGCAGGCTTAATGTTTTCATCGATAATTTTAATGATTTCTTTTGAAATATCATCAAACTCAACTTTAGAATTAGTTTTTACATTATTATTAATTCTATCTTCAAAAACGATAGTGTTATTATCTTGTATAAAAGATCGAATAAATTCTCTAATATCCATTACATTTTCATCCCAGTTGTTCCCTNGGTGTTGAATCAATGAGACAAAATTGAAATCAAAGAAAACTTCTTTTACAAAATCAAAACCAAATAGCGATTTGGCAAGAGGAGAATCTATAGTTTCATCAATTGATTTAAATTCAAACACATTATCTACAATTTTTTTATTAACTACAAATTTCATTGCATTTGGATTAGGAGTACTTTCAGCGTAGACAGTAACAGGTGACACTTTTTTTATTTCATTTTTACTCACTAACCCCCCATTATTCAAAAATTCCTCTAACTGAGAACATAGCTCTTCTTGGACATCATTCCATTTTAATATATTTAACTTTTCTATNTAAACAGAATGTTTATTTAAAGTAACCTTTTTTATAAATGGTAAATAAAATATTTGTTGTATTAAAGGGAAATCTATAGTCTCTTCAATTTTATTAAATTCAATTCTCTTTTCAGATAAAAATATGTTTGAATAAAATTCAAGTTCTTCTTCTCTACTTGTCTCTTTAAATTTAATTATATGTTTTTCCATTTTATATGGTATTTATTTTAAAATTATTAGTTAATATTTTTTTTAAAGAATTATCTCCTCCGTTACAATAAAAATTATAAGTAGGATTTTTATTGTTTCCAACTAAATTCTTATCAATTATTATTTTTTTGGTTTGTTTAGCAACAGCTTCCCCACTTTCAAGAATTTTAACATTATTTGGTAATATTTTTTCTATACTATCATTAATTAACGGATAATGAGTGCATCCTAAAACTAAATGGTCAATATTTGACTTAATCATAGGGCTTAAAAACTTTAAAAGTAATTTTTCAATTTCTGTGCCATTTAAAATTCCATTTTCAATCATGTCTACTAATCCGTCACCATTCTTTTCAATTATATTGATTTTAGAACAATAATCATTTGATGTAATCTCAAATAAATTACTGTTTAGAGTGCCTTTAGTTGCTAAGACACCTATATTTCCTGTTCTGGTATTAGTTGCAGCTGGTTTTATTGCTGGTTCTACACCTATAAAAGGTGTTTTAAACGACTTTCTTAGCATAGAAATGCAATTTGTTGTCGCAGTATTACATGCTACTACAATTATCTTACAGCCTTTATTTAATAACCACTCACTATTTTTTAAACTTAAAATTTGAATTTCTTTTTTATTCTTATTTCCATAAGGAGAATTAAGATTATCAGAAAAGTATATTATATTTTCTTTAGGTAATAATTTTTGAATTGATTTGAAAATTGTTATCCCACCAATTCCAGAATCAAAAATACCAATTGGTGCATTATTCATGATATAAAAGTAAAAAAAAACTACCTAATAAGATTAGGTAGTTTGATCTAGTATAAATTGTTAAAATTTATTAAAATCCTAGTTCTTTTTTAACGTCTTCAATTAAGTCTTTTCCGTCAGAAAGAATTAGACTTCCACCTTGAGTACCGTCAATAACATAATCATAACCTTGAGCTCTAGCTACTTTTTGTATTGCAGCTCTTGCTTTTTCGATTAATGGCTTTAATAAATCTGCTTGTTTCTTTTGAATATCTTGAGACGCAGTTTGTTGATATTGCTGAATATTTTGCTCCATTCCAGCTAATTCTTTTTGACGAGCTTGATTTGTAACATCTGTTTGATTTTGTGCATCAGCTGAATACGTCTGTAGCTTAGTTTGGTATTCTTTCATAGATGCATCAATTTCAGTAGCATAGGTTTTTTGAAGTTTCTCAAGTTGAGCTTGCGCTTCTTTAACTTCAGGCATTTCACTAATTAGTGATTGGCTGTCAATGTGTGCAATTTTACTTTGTGCAGTAACAGAAACTGTTACAAATAATAATAAAAATACTGCTGTTAATTTTTTAAAAGTTTTCATTTTTTTGAACTTTAATTTAGGGTTATTTTCTTTTTCTTAATTCTAAAAGGCTATCTCTTTTTTTTTGATAGGCTTTTCTTTTTTCTTCTTTTTGTTTTAAAAGTAATTCTCTTCTTGTTTTAATTTCTTCAGCTTTTTTTAACTTTTTTTCTTCAAATTCTTTCTTTTTTTCTTCTAGTTCTGGGTTAAAACTTTCGTCACTAAATTCGAGATTTAACTTTTCTAATTTTTCAGATCTTAAAATACTTTTTAAAACCAGGTCGCTAATATCGTATTTTTTTTCGGAATATAGAACAATTGCATCAGCAGATTGATCAAATATTTTATCAAATTTTTTTTGTTTAGCAATAGATTGAACAACATTTAAAACTTGATCTTGAATAGGTTTGATTAATAAAAGTTCTTGAACTACCCAATCACCATTGACTCCGAACCGTTTATCCTTGTAATCAGTCATTTGTTTTATCTCAAAATCAATTTCTGATTCTCTGTCATCAATTAAGTCTTTTGTGAGTAATGGCCTTTCTATCTCTAAACTATCTTTGAGATTATTTATGAAATTTAATTTTAAATCAATTTCTTTCTTCCATTCTTCGATTTTTTCTTCTAATTGCTCACTAGCTTTTGTGTAATCTTCCATTTTTGACAAAATATATTCCATGTCAATTATACCAATTCTCTCACTTTTTTGANAAAAAGATAGCTGNANAGTAATTGTAAAAATCAGAAAGAAATATAAAAATTTACTTTTCATTATGCTAATCACTACATTAAATATAAGNATTTCTAAAAGTTTTGACCGATCACAAAATGTGTTTCCCATCCGTGAGCATTAAGATCTCCTGCAAATTGACTATCAAATCCATATCCAAAGTCAATTCCAAGAAGTCCAAATGCTGGCATGAAAATACGTATCCCTAGACCTGCAGATCTTTTAGCATTGAAAGGGTTAAATTCTCTAAAACTATCGTAACCATTACCGGATTCAAGAAATGTTAGTGCAAATATTGAAGCGCTTGGTTTTAAAGTTATTGGATATCTTAGTTCTAATGAAAATTTATTGTAAATCGTAGACCCATCTTGGCTAGACAGCGATTGATTTGTGTATCCTCTCAAAGCAACTGTTTCTCTACCGTCCATTGCGTATTGTGACATTCCGTCNCCTCCTAGATAAAATCTGTCAAAAGGAATAATTCCTCTTTTATTGTTGTAAGCTCCTAAAAACCCAAATTCAGCATGAGTCTTTAAAACAAACTTGTCAACTAATCTAGTATACCATGTNCCGTTAAACTTGACTTTATAAAATTCTAACCACTTAAATTTTTCTTGATCAATTTTAGCCTGNTCAGGNTCGCCNTCTTCATTTTGGTATTCTGCTTGATTTTCTAAATCATCGTAATCAATGTTGTTAAACAAAGAATATGGNAAAGAGAGTTTTGCACTTATTGCAAATTGAGACCCACCTAAAGGGAAAACTGGGTTTACAAAAGTATTGTCTCTAGCAAGAATGACTTGGTAAAAAATATTATTTGATTTACCATCACCAAAGGTAAATAAGCCTGTATAATAATTACTTAAATTATAGTATTGATAGCCAATAGATTGACTAAGCTGAAAATAGTCATCAGGAACTCTTAATTTTTTTGCAAGCCCTATTTGAGCTCCGGTTATTTCAAAAAATTGATTTTTGTTGGCTTGACCAGTGAAATAATCATATCTGTATTGTTTTGTTCTTGAAATTGATGTTGAAAAAGAAACAGGTTGTCTTCCTCCCAGCCAAGGTTCGGAAAAAGAAAAACTAGCAGTGTTATAAAATCTGTTAGCTTGAAGCCTTAACGACAGAGCTTGACCATCTCCCATAGGAAGAGGTTTGTATGCTGATTTATCTTTCAAACCTCTAACAGAAAAATTATTGAATGACAATCCTAGNGTTCCAATGAAGCCACCTCCACCATAACCTCCTTGCAGTTCCACTTGACTAGCACCTTTTTCTACAAGACCATATTCGATGTCTACGGTTCCAGCATTTGGATCAACATTTTTAAAATCTGGGCTGATTTGTTCAGGATCAAAAAATCCCATTTGCCCCAGTTCTCTTACTGTTCTCACAATTTGAGATTTACTATAAATGTTTCCAGGTTTAGTTCTTAANTCACGATAGATAACATGATCATTAGTCCTTGTATTACCAACAACAGTTATCTTGTTAAAATAAGCTGGNTTTCCTTCAACAACTCTAATTTCAAAATTTATAGTATCATTTTCAACAGAAACTTCAACTGGATTAATATTTGAGAANAAATAACCGTTATTCTGATATAAATTTGACAAATCTTCACCATCAGGCTTTGTATTATCAGATATTCTTTTCTTTAACAAAACGCCATTGTAAGTATCTCCTTTAAAAAGACCCAAAGCTCTTGAAAGTTGTGCATCAGAGTAGACTGAATTACCAAGAAATGAAATATCCCCAAAATAATACTTATTACCTTCTTGTAAATCTATATTAATTGTTATGTTATTATTATCNGTAATAACAGAGTCTGTAATTATTCTAGCATCACGATAACCTTTCTCTTTATAAAAATCTAAGATAGATGTTAAATCTTCTTTATATTCTTTTTCAATGAATTTTGACTTTTTCCAAAACCTTCCAAATAGTTTTGTTTTTGTTTTTTTCATCTTCTTTTTTAATTTAGAAGACTTAGTAATTTCGTTTCCAGTAAAATTAATCTGATTAATTTTAACTCTTTCACCNAGATCAACTTTAATTAACATTTTACTAAAGTTAACTTCACTTGAATCCGGTAANATATTTATTGAAACTTTAGTGTTTAAAAAACCATCTTTNTTATATTTATTTACNATATAATTTTTAGTAGTTTTTATAAAATTCTCTGTGATTTTTTTNCCTTTCTTAAGTTCAGTTTCAGAAACTATAGTTTCAATTTTTGATTTTTTTAAACCAGTAATTTTAAATTCCGATAGAGTAGGTAGTTCTTTAATATCAATTTGTATACTTGCNTCACCATCTTGAACATTANTTAAGTAGAAATTAATATCACTAAATAGATCTAATTTCCAAAGTTTACTAATTATCGCACTNATTTGTTCGCCTGGAATTCTGATTTTCTGACCTTCTTTAAGCCCTGTGTAAGTAATTACTGTTTGTTCATTAAAGTTTTTAAGTCCTGAAACAGAAACATCTTTTAAAATGTATTCATTTCCTTTAATATAGGAAGTTTCTTGAGCTAATGAATTTAAACTAAATAATGTAACTAGAAGTATTAATAAATAATTAATACTGCCCGCAAGACTTTTTTTCTTATTAATTAATTTTTCCAAATCTTCTGTCTCTTTTTTGATAATCATCTAAAGCATCTATAAAATCTTCTTTTTTAAAATCTGGCCAAAGTAAGTCAGTAAAATACATTTCAGCGTAAGCTATTTGCCAAAGCAAAAAATTACTAANCCTCTTTTCACCACCTGTTCTTATTAAAAGATCTACGTTAGGTAAATTTCGGGTGTAAAGATGCTCATTTATTATGTTTTCATCAATATTTTTTGAAGAAATTATGTTATTTTTAACTTTATTAGAAATTTCTCTGATAACATTTACTATTTCTTGTTTAGATCCATAGCTAATTGCCAAATTCAAATTTAGTTTTTTGTTACTTTTTGTTTCAGAAATAATACTTTTTAGTTTTGTTTTAGCTTTATCTTTTAAAGTCTCTAATTCTCCAATAACATTTAATTTAATACCGTTTTCAATAAGATTTACTCTTTCATTTTCTAATGAATAAACTAATAAATCCATAAGTGCATTAACCTCAAATTTAGGTCTATTCCAGTTTTCAGTTGAAAANACATAGAGAGTAAGATTTTTAATTCCTANTCTCAATGATTGATCTATACAATCTCTTACAGATTTAGTCCCGTTCTCATGACCAAAAGCTCTTTTTTTTCCAATTTTTTTTGCCCATCTTCCATTTCCGTCCATAATTATGGCTACGTGATTGGGTAAATGAGTAAAATCTTCTTTTTTCATAATCATTTAATTAGCACAATAACATTTTTTATTTCCGAAAAGATAGGTAAATGTAATTCCGCTAAAAACATACCAATCTTTACTCAAAGTTGAACCAAAATAATCTGACGATGCCATTTGTTTTTGACCTGGGTAGCTTCCGTCTAAATTATCAGAATTACTGTAATTAGCATTGATTTCAAATGCAATAATAAAGCTATTTAAAGGCTTAATCTTATATCCAATTGTTATTGGAAAAGATAAATCCGTTGCATCACCATATTTATTTGCTTTAGCAACACCAGACTCATATCTTAAAAGATCATATCTAAACAAAGAGATTCCCGAACTTATATATGGTGTCATTTGTAAAGATGAACTGTAAATATCAAAATCTAGAAAATTAAAATCAATTCCTAAGTTTAGTTCTTTAATTGAGTTTTTGAAATATTTACCTCTTTGTTTTCGGTATTCTGCAGTTTTTGGCCAATTATCAGAACTTCCAATCTTAGCATAATTAAATTTTGCCCTTAATGCAATTCTTTCATTTAAATTTTTTCTATAAATAATTCCTGCAACTACATTAGTAGAAATATTATAAGAAAATGGATGTATGTATGTAGTTGGACCTACGTCTCCAATGTAATTTGATCCTCCAGCAAAAATTCCAATTTCATTATTTTGTGAAAACACAGTCATCGATGTAAAAAAAATAATGATATGTATTAATATAGTTCTCATTATATGGCAGCAAATATAGATAAATTCAGTTTTTAAAACCTATATGTTTCTTCTGTCTTCTCCCCAGAGCAATTTACTTCTCAATGTTTTATAAAAACTATTATTTTGAAAAGAAGCCAATTTGATTTTATAATTAGCTTTTTTGATTTTGATTTTTACGTTATTTTTTAAAGAATTAATTCGAGAATCAAGCGATAGTAAATGCGTTTCTTCTCTTCCTTCTACTGAAAGTTCAATTTTAATTTCATCTGAAATAACTAAGGGTCTAGCGTTCAAATTATGTGGAGCGATTGGGGTTATTGAAAATGTTTGACTTGAGGGAGTCATTATAGGCCCTCCACAACTTAAAGAATATCCAGTTGATCCAGTAGGTGTTGAAACAATTAAGCCGTCTGCCCAATATGTATTTAAATATTCTCCATTTAATGTAGTTTTGATTTCTATCATTGATGTAGTGTTTTTTCTTCCAACACTAACTTCNTTTAAAGCAAAGTTAAAGTCAGAAAAATCATCATTATTGTTAACCCTTACNTCAAGAAGACTTCTTTCTTCAATTTTGAATTCACCTTTTAATATTTTCTTAAGTTCAACATTTAAAAGTTCTTGATTTAATGTAGCTAAGAATCCTAATCTACCTGTATTTATTCCAATGATAGGAATTCCTAAATCTCTTACAAAAGTAATAGAGCGTAATAATGTGCCATCTCCTCCAATTGTTATCATTAAGTCTANTGTNCTNTCAAGATCCTCATATGNTGAAAATAATTTATGAGTATGGCTTATTTCTGATTTATGTAAAAGAATTGAATTATATTTTTTCTCAATTAATAAGATTATGTTTTCACTTTTACTTATACTTAGCAGTTCTAAAAAAATATTTTTAGAAATTTTATCTGCAGATTGACCATATATTGCAATTTTCATTTAAGTCAAGATTTTAATGCAAATTAATTAAAATAACATACAACAAATCTTTAATTTTGAATTATTATGACAAAATTAAGTGTTAACATAAATAAAATAGCTACAATTAGAAATGCTAGAGGAGGAAGTAATCCCAATTTACTCAAGATGGCTAAAGATATTCAGTCATATGGTGCTCAAGGAATTACAATTCATCCTAGACCTGACCAAAGACATATTACTTACAAAGACGCCATCGATTTACCGAAAATAATATCCACAGAATTTAATATCGAAGGAAACCCAATTGAAAAGTTCATAGAATTAGTTTGTAAAATCAAACCCGATCAAGTAACATTGGTTCCAGACAGTGTTGATGCTATAACTTCTAATTCTGGATGGGATACACTAAAAAATAAATCATTTTTAAAAGAAGTGGTATCCGAATTTAAAAACAATGGAATCAGAACTTCAATTTTTATTGACACTGAACTCAAATTAATTGAAGGNGCAAAAAATACAGGTGCAGATAGGATTGAGCTTTATACAGAGTCATTTGCTGTTAACTATTTAAAAGGTAATAAAGATGAGATTAATAAATATATTAATGCTTCAATTTTGGCTAATGATTTAGGAATGGGAGTTAATGCTGGACATGATTTAAGTCTTGAAAATATTCATTTTTTTGTTGATAAAATCCCATATTTGGACGAGGTGTCTATTGGTCATGCAATAATTTGTGAATCCTTGTATTTAGGAATTGAGAATGTGGTTAACATGTACTTGCAAAAAATTAATAATGCTTCTAAAAAGTAAAATTATTGGAAAAGGAAGTGATATTCTGATCGTTCTTCATGGGTTTTTAGGAATGTCTGATAATTGGAATTCATTTGCTAAAAAAATTTATAATCAAGGCTTTCAAATTCATTTATTAGACCAAAGAAATCATGGTGACAGTTTTCATAGTAAAGAATTTAACTANGAACTTTTATCAAATGATTTGAAATATTATACAGACTATCATCAAATAAAAAACTTCTCTTTAATTGGTCATTCAATGGGAGGAAAGGCAGCTATGATGTTTTCAGGATGTTTCCCAAACGCCATTAATAAACTAATTATTGTAGATATTTTACCCATCTATTATAAGAATGACTATCAAAATATTTTAAAATCACTTAAATCAATAGATTTAAATTCCATAAGATCTAGGCTAGAAGCAGATAAAGCTTTATCAAGTTCAATCAAAGCCCCCTCCTTCAGAGCATTTTTATTGAAAAACTTGAAAAGAATCAACAATAATGAATTTACTTTTAAAATTGATTTAAATATTATTCTAGACAAACTAAATGAAGTCGAAAAAGCATTACCTGTCAATCTTTACTTTGGAGGTGAAACTTTATTTATTAAGGGTGAAAATTCAGATTACATAAATAATCAAAACTTTAAATCAATTCACAAAAACTTTCCAAAATCTCAATTGGTTGAAGTCTCAAAAGCTGGTCACTGGGTTCATGCAGAAAACCTGGATGATTTTGTTAAAGAGACACTACTTTTTTTAAAATCTTAAAAGTTGGTCACCTTTGTAAAAAGACCTATTTTTGCGACCAAATTTGTAAAATATGAAGGTTTCAAAAAAGGATATCGATAAGTTAAACTCAGTATTATCTGTTGTTATAGAAAAGACTGATTACGAATCAAAGGTTGAAGAAGTTCTTAAGGATTATAAAAAAAGAGCTAATATTCCTGGCTTTAGAAAGGGTCATACTCCAATAGGATTAATAAAAAAACAATATGGAGTATCAGTTAAAGTTGATGAAATCAACAAGNTAATGCAAAAAGGATTAGGTGATTATCTAGGTGAAAAAAAATTAGATATTTTAGGTAATCCCATCCCTGTTGAAAAAGATAATATTGATTGGAGTGCTGACAAATTAACTTTTGATTTTGAAATAGGTCTATCTCCTGAATTTGAAGTTTCATTAAAAAATAAAAAAGCGATAGCTTCTTATGAAATTGATGTTGATAAAAAAATGATTGATGATCAAATTAAAAATATTCAAAATCAATATGGAAAATTAATTGCACAAACTAAAATTGAAGACGGTTTTGAAATAAATGGAAAATTCTTAAATGAAGAGTTTGAAGTTGATAATACTTCAAATTTCAAATTAAATGATATAAAAGGCAAAGGAAATAAAGACAGTTTAAAAAAATTGAATATAGGAGAAT
>JGI26112J46591_1000234_pt1 | contig 11923 bp, 18 predicted proteins | sample AOAMet1_08_M0_20_2_FD_46591 | JGI IMG/M metagenome (IMG submission 46591)
TGAAATTTTATCTCAACATTACCTACATCTCTTAAATTCACGATCAATTATTTCATGTAGTCAAGATGATAATTTACTGTACTCTATACACGAACCATGCTGATAATACTGTATGAGTCAGAAATTATCATCAATATTAAAAAAATATGATTGAACCGCGATCTAAATATAGTAGTGCGATCTAACAGTAGATAGTCTTGGTAAGATAAAGAACGTCGATACGTCATATCTTTTCAGGACTCGAAATATTACTAATCAAATTATTTTTTAGGCACAGTTTATCAAATAAATCATCATGGCTTTTACAAGATGTCCTGCATGCAACCAATTGAGATTTGATAAAAAAGCAAATCGTTGTGGAGATTGTGGTTATCAAATTGGATAATTAAAATAGATTTTGTGCTCACAGATAGATCAAGTTACAACAAGTATGGTTCATAAAGTACAAAATTTTACTCAGAGTAAGAAAATGACAGCCATAGCAACTCTAGGTTCTCACTGCTCCTTACAAGTTTTAAAAGGTGCAAAAGATGAAGGTCTCAAAACAATCCTAGTTTGTGAAAAAAAACGTGAAAAACTATATCGTAGATTTCCATTTATTGATGAATTAATTATTGTAGATTCCTTTAAAGAAGTATTAGATGAGAAATGTCAAAAAATACTTGAAGAAAATAATGCAGTTTTGATTCCCCATGGAACATTAATTGCACAAATGAATTCTGAAGAAATTGAATCAATCAAGACCCCAGTATTTGGAAACAAATGGATTCTTAGATGGGAATCTGACAGAGAAATGAAAGAAAAACTCATGAGAGAGGCAACACTTCCAATGCCAAAACCAATTGCAGAGCCAAAAGATATTGAAAAATTGGTAATTGTAAAAAGACAAGGAGCTGCAGGAGGTAAAGGATACTTTATGGCAGCAAATGAAGATGATTATAACACAAAGAGAAATCAGTTAATTTCTGAAGGCATTCTCTCAAAAGATGAAACCCTATACATTCAAGAATATGCAGCAGGTGTTTTGGCATATCTACAATTCTTTTACTCACCGCTTACAGGGGAATTAGAGTTCTTTGGAGTGGATCAAAGACATGAATCAGATATTGAAGGTCTTGGAAGAATTCCAGCTGAACAACAAATGAAATCAACAAAGGTTCCATCATTTAACGTAATTGGAAATAGTCCTCTAGTTTTGAGAGAATCATTACTAGATGAAGTTTATACAATGGGAGAAAATTTTGTGGAAGCTGCAAAAAGAGTCGTATCTCCAGGTATGAATGGTCCATTTTGTATAGAAGGAGTATATGATGAAAATGCAAAATTCACATCATTTGAATTCTCAGCAAGAATTGTTGCNGGAAGTAACATCTACATGGATGGCTCTCCATACTACTCACTACTGTTTAATGAGAATATGAGTATGGGTAAAAGAATTGCAAGAGAAATAAAAATAGCAACAGAAGCAAATCAACTAGATAAAATTACAACATAGAAATGGCATTGAAAGATAAAATCAATAAAATTTCTGCAGTAGGGTTAATTTCATCTGCTGCAATTATTGTATCAGGATATGTTTTGGAAAATAAAGAATTATTNGGATTTGAAAATGCAATGCTACTTTATGTATTATTACCATCTGCATTCATTTGGTTTGGTACAAGAAAGAATGGTTGTGGAAGTTGTAATCAAATTCCATTAGATTCTGAAAAAAAATCCAATTAATTAAGAATTATTAGGATATAGCATTAGAGTAGGTTCTAAATTTTCCAAAGTTATTTCGACTTTCCCAATTCTACTACGATAAAGTTTAATTTTTTTGCCTTCTGAAGAAATTTCATATCTATCAACTTCTGCCAATGCAAGATCTTCCAATGTTGCCAATGTCTTGTATACTGTTGAAAGAGATATTTTTAATTCATCAGCAATTTGAGTTACGTCCTTTGATTCATTTTTGACAGCAAATAAAACTGAGCGTGTGCAAATATTACTTAATGATTCAATGATTTTTTGTGTAATATCAAATTCAGATAATTGAATGATACTCTTCTTTGACACATTTTATCTAATTAGATACCAATATTAAAACTGGTTCAGGCTTTTTTATCGAGATTTCAGCCTGCTTAATCCTACTTCTATAGACTTTATACTTTCGACCTTTATCAGAAAGCATCCATTTTTCTACTTTAATCAAGGTTAATTCTTCAAGATCAGATAATTTTTTGTAAACTGAACTCAAGGGAATTTTTAGTTTATCGGAGAGTTCTGCTGCAGTACTACCTTTCTTTACAATTGAAAATAGTATTGCACGTGATTCAGAATCAGCCAATGCTTCAATTACTTTTTGCCCAATATCATATTTTTTTAATTGGGGCAGTGTAAGACGTCTTGACATAATTTTATCAATTAATCATTCTATTTAAACAGAATAGCCTAGTTCTCAGTATCTAGAACAAGAACATAAAATTAAAATAATTTTTATTTTTCAAATTTTTTCCAAAATAATCCTAGAATCAATCCAACAGATAGCCAAAAAGAAGAAACTCCAAGAACAGACATCAATCTAAATTCATTAACCAAGTTCATTGGAGCAGTTATTTCATCAGGATTTTCTGGCATTACAAAAAATAGAATTGTAATGAAAATAACATACCCAAATAATCCAAAATATTTTTTATTATTTTGAAGTTTCTGAGATAATTTATAAAAAATTACTACACCGATTCCAGATAGTGCAATAAATGAAACATACAAAATTGCTCTAAGCATAACTGTTTCACCGTCACCAACAGTTGGAGGGTTTGCAGGATATTTCAAAAATGGAATTATGTAAATAGTGAGCCACATAACACCGGCAAGAATTACAGATTTAGTTACATCAGTTTTACCAGGTAATGAATTTCTAGATAATGCATATACAATTCCAAATAATGAACCCATTGCGAGTCCCAAGATAACTCCAGCTAAAACTTGCCCACTTTTTTGCCAGATTCTATAACTTTCATATTCTGCCCAAAATTCCAAAGTATCTTCAGCCTCACCTGAAGCAAATAAACTCTCATTTTCAAGTCCAATTGCTTGATCCAAATATGGCTCAACTAATGCAAAATTAATTGTTCCATGAACAAAGCCTGCTATAGCGCCAGAAACTAGTACAATTGTAATAAATGTAATAGTTTTCATAAATTATTAAGAATTGTGGGTTTTATTAATAGTGTAATTTTTTTTCAAACTAGTACTAAACTAATGACACGGAAATCCGGCTGCATGTCTCATATCATGAGTAAGTTCATGGATAGTAAGATCAACAAATGCTTGTTCACCATACACTAAACTAAAGATATGTCCTTGATCAAATCCAACAACAAATAATCCTGCTGCAAATACTATGGCCAATGCCAAAATTGCAATTTTTGATACACTTGTTTTTGATACACTAAGTTGTTCAGTTCTAGACATTAAAATTACATTTTGTTGAATCTATTTATGTTCTTTGATACACCTTTGTTTGAAAATAATTCCCAAATTATCATTCTGATCGATAATAAGATACAAGAATTGAGAGTTTTGAATTTTAGTGTTAAAAATTACCGAAGATATTTAGAATTAAAAAATCTCAAAATAATATGAAATTATATTATTTGTCAATACCAATTATTATTGGAATCATAGCAGGTGGTTTTCTTGTCGGATATGGAATGAATTCTAATGATTCAGAAATACTAACATCTGAAAAACTAATTAAAAATGGTTCTCCAATTATGGGCAATATTGATGCTCCAATTACAATATTAGAATGGGGTGATTATCAGTGCACATATTGTTACAAGTTTCATCAAAATACATTAAACATAGTCAATGAGGAATTTATCAAAACAGGTAAAGTAAAAATAATTTTTAAGGATTTTCCACTAAATGGCTATGACTCAAAATTAGCTGCAGAAGCAAGTTATTGCGCACAAGATCAACAAAAATACTGGGAATACCATAATGAACTTTACAAGAATTGGGGAGGAGAAAGAACAGGATGGATTACAAGGGAGTCATTAACAAAATTTGCAGAAATAATAGAATTAAACACAGATGATTTTAACCAATGTCTAGACGAAAATAAATATCAAAATAAAGTTAATTCCATGCATGAATTTGGTAAAGAGATTGGAATTGATGCAACACCATCATTTCTAGTATTTAATGATCAAAAAATTATTAAAATTCGTGGAAATCAACCATTAGAAGTATTCCTAAAAACGTTTGATGAATTAGAATTTAGAGATTAAGTTCAATCAACATTGATTAATGTCCAAAAATTAGGAAAAATATCAAATGGTTAAGATCAATATAGAAAAACAAGATTCAGTAAAACTCTATAAAATTAGAAAAACCCTTGAGGAATTATCTAAAAAAGCAGGCAGAGGTACTGAATTAATTACAGTGTACATACCAAAAGGAAAACAACTTCACGAAATAATTAGTTCACTTCAACAAGAACAAGGAACAGCAGACAATATCAAATCAGATCTAACAAGATCTCACGTAGTTGATTCACTTGGAAAAGTTGTTTCAAAATTAAAAATGTACAAAAAAACACCTGAAAAAGGATTAGTAGTTTTTTGTGGGGCATTACCACAAGAAGAAGGAGGTCCATTAGGAAGTGAGGTGGTTACTGCATGGGAAATTGAACCTCCAAAAGATTTGAATCAATATCTATACAGATGCGATGATCATTTTCATGTAGATATTTTAAAAGATATGCTAAAAGATGACAACTTAATTGGATTTTTAGCTATAGATGCAAAAGATGCAGGTTGGGGATTACTGCACGGAGATAAAATTGAAGTTTTATCTCAAACAGGATCAGGTGTAGCAGGCAAACATAGACAAGGTGGACAATCTGCAAAAAGATTTCAAAAATTAAGAGAAATGGAATTAAGTTATTTTTACAATAGAGTTGCTCAAACAACCAGAGAATACTTTATTGATATTTATCCAGTAAAGGGATTAATTATTTCTGGACCAGGACCTACAAAAGAAGATTTCATTAATGGTAATTATCTAGAATACAGATTACAAAACAATATCATCAATACAATTGATGCAAGTTATTCAGGAGCAGAAGGAATTAGAGAAGCATTTGCAAAATCAGGAGATATTTTAGGTAGTTTCAGATTAGTAGAAGAGAAAAAATTCATCGAAGATTTGTTTAGAGAAATCAATACAAATACAGGTAAAGGTTCTTACGGATTACAAGAAGTAATTGAATTTTTAAAAAATAATGTTGTCAAGACTTTGCTGATTACAGATAATACAAATTTGCANAGAGTAGAAGCACAATGTAGACGTTGTAAACACATTCAAGAAGATATTGTTGAAAGACCACTTGTAATTCCAAAAAAAACAGAGTATCGAAACAGTCCTTGTCCAGAATGCAAAGCCATGGATACAGAAGTTAATGAACAAGACATTGTAGATTATTTACAAATTATTGCTGCAAAAACAGGATCACAGTTAGAAGTCATTTCAGGTAGTGCTGAACATGGGAATATGTTATCAAGTTTAGGAAAGATTGGTGCGATTTTACGATATAATCCAGGTCACACTAAATAAGAGCAGATTTAATTTTTTTAGCTAATTCAGATAATACATCATCAGTTGGAATTTGACGTTTTGTCCAAACGGTTCCTTTGTTATTGTATCGAGGAATTATGTGAATGTGAACGTGAGGGATAATTTGTTTTGCAGCCTTACCATTATTTTGTGCCAAACTAAATGCATCTGCTCCTGCTCCAGACAAGACAGCTTTTGCAATTTTAGGTACAATTGAAAATATTTCTCCCACATCATTGGAATCCATATCAGTAATTCTCTCATAATGTTTTTTTGGAATAACCAAAGTATGTCCATCATCAATTGGATATTTATCTAAAAATGCAATGTGATTTTCATCCTCATATACAATATGACCATCTCGTTTTCCAGCCAATATATCACAAAAAATACATGTCATATTGAAGATAAATTTTCAATTTTATTTATTGTTTTGATTGAATGTTTAATAGGGGTAAATCTTAGAGTTTGAACGGTCATGGGTCGAAAAGAGAGAAAAGAACGTGAAATTAAACGTGAAAATTATGCTACAAAACATTCTGCAGAAAAAAGAAAACAGACCCTTATTGCAGTAGGTGTTTTATCAGTAATCTTTGTTATTGTTGGATATGCAGCATTTTTGTTTTTGACAATGACTGTTGAGGCACCAGGTGGACCTGAAAATGCAGGAGCATTAGGAAGTGAACACTCACATGCAGGAATTCTCGTAAAAATATTTGGTGATGAATTTGATTTCTCAGCACCAGCTTATCAAATAAAATCCCCATGGATACACTTTGAATCCCGAGATGGTACAACAATACACAAACATGCTACAGGTGTAGAATTAGAGTATCTCTTTAATTCATTATCAATAGGAATAGATGATCAATGCTATGTATTCCCAGATGGAAAATCATTTTGTACAAATGATGAATATTCATTAAAATATTTCATTAATGGAGAATTAGTATCAGATATTAGAAGTTATGAAATTATTGAAGATGATAAAATACTAATTACATTTGGAGGAGAAACAGATGAACAAATTCAAGAATATCTTAAACAGTTAGATATTCAAGAGATTAGAAAATAAGACAAATTTTTTATTCTAAATTAATTTATGGTAAGTGATAAAAATGAAAAAATGTTGCGATAAACCTGAAAAATACATTATTGAATATAGGAAAAGAGATGATGATGAATTGAAATGGTCACTTTGTGAAGAACATTTTCAAAATGAAGAATTTAGAAAAAATGTTAAAAGAATACAAACTACTAATAATTAATAATTTAAAATTTTATGATTCATCCTTGGTAGTAAATTGAGCCATTTTATCAAATAGCATGTAGAATCCACATTTTGTACATTTTAAAATAGTCAATTCAGTTGTTAGAAATTCCTTATCTTCAAATTTTCCACTTAGTTTAACATTTTCACCAGCAATCATGGCTTTGTTACTTTTACAAACAGGGCACTCTAGGGCTTTTTGCTCCATTTTTGATTTATCACTCATAAATTAAAAATTTAACATTTACAATTTAAATCAATAAAATTTAAGAAATAACTAACATTCGTGTAATGGTAAACAACAGCTTTTACACATACTTCTAAGAGTGAATTTTTTTAGATTTTCCTCAAGAGTTTCATTTTCAGCAACGACGGCATTAGTATAATGGCCATTATCACATTTCAACTTATGAATTCTAAATGACATAAAAATGCTAAATTTTATTTCAACTTAAGGGTTATGATGACCTAAAAATATCATCAGATGTCAAGAATTTCAATAAACTCTAAATTATACCAATTTGCAATTTTCATATATGGAAATATCTAGTAGAAATGTTGTAGAAGGAACTGCTAGATCACCACATAGAGCAATGTACAAAGCTATGGGATTAAACGATGATGATTTATCAAAACAATTTATCGGTGTATGTCACACTGGGAATGAAGCAACTCCATGCAACATTCATCTTCCACAATTAGCTTTAGAAGCTAAACGAGGAGTATCAGATACGGGTGCAACACCTAGAGAATTTTCAACAATAGCAGTAAGTGACGGAATTGCAATGGGTCATGAAGGAATGAAATCATCACTAGTATCTAGAGAAGTTATTGCAGATTCAATTGAACTAATGGTAAGAGCCCATCAATACGATGCATTGGTAGGAATTGCAGGTTGTGACAAAAGTTTACCTGGAACAATGATGGCAATGGCTCGATTAAATATTCCATCAGTATTCGTATATGGCGGAACAATTAAGCCAGGAATGTTAGATGGAAAAGAGCTCACTGTAGTGGATGTTTATGAAGCTGTAGGAGCATATGATGCAGGAAAATTATCTCTTGAAGATTTAAAAAATATTGAAAATGTAGCATGTCCAAATGCAGGTTCATGTGGAGGCATGTTTACTGCAAATACAATGGCATCAATTTCAGAAGCCATTGGTTTAGCATTACCAGGTAGTGCCAGTCCCCCTGCAGAAGATGACAGACGAAATACAATGGTGTATGATTCAGGTGTTGCATGTGCTAAACTTTTAGAGATGAATATTAGACCTAAAGAAATCTTAACTTTTGAAGCATTTGAAAATGCGATTATGATGCTAAATTCTGTTGGAGGCTCAACAAATGGGATATTGCATTTACTTGCACTTGCAAATGAGGTAAATATTGACTTAACTTATGATGATTTTGAAAGGATTAGAAAGAAAACACCCCACTTAGCAGACATGAAACCGGGAGGGAATTATGTGATGGAGTCATTGGATAGAATTGGAGGCATACCATTTGTATTAAAAAAATTATTGGAGAAAGGATTGTTAAATGAAAATTGTATAACGGTAACTGGAAAAACAATTAAAGAAAATCTAAATTCCATTACATTACCAAATGCAGAACAGAATATTGTGAGATCAATTGAGAACCCAATACACGAAGTTGGTACTGCAGTTGTTCTAAAAGGAACTCTTGCACCAGAAGGAGCAGTAATAAAAACAGCCGGTGTAGAGATGACTAAATTTACAGGTAATGCTAAAGTGTATGATAGAGAAGAATTAGCATTTGATGCAGTATCCAAGGGAGGAATTGATGAAGGAGATGTTGTTGTAATTAGATATGAAGGACCAAAAGGCGGACCAGGAATGAGAGAAATGTTGGCAACAACTGCTGCACTTGTAGGTCAAGGGTTAGGGAAAAAAGTAGCAATGGTTACAGATGGTAGATTTTCTGGAGGTACTCGTGGATTTATGGTAGGACATGTTGCTCCAGAAGCATATGTTGGAGGACCTATTGCATTAGTCAAAAATGGAGATAAAATAACAATTGATACTGAAACAAACATTATTGATCTTCACATATCAAGCGAAGAGTTAGAAAATAGGAAAAAAGAATGGAAGAAGCCAGAGCCAAATTATTCATCTGGCGCCTTAGCAAAATTTGCAACACTTGTGGGTTCTGCTGCAAATGGTGCAGTTACGTATGCAAATCCTTAATAAAATTAGTATTACTTAATATAAAATTAATAATATTAAGTATAATTAAACTTTAAATATTGTCAAAAAATGTAAATTTTATGAGACATCTTGAAAACAATAGTGTATCATATATTCATCATTGGAAAAGAGCAATGAAAATGAGTATTGCATTGTTCATACATGCATGGATTCCAAACTGTTTAGAATATTATGCTAGCGAACAATTAAAAAAATAAATTTTTTGATAAAATAATAAATTATCTAAAACAATACAACAAGCATTGGATAATTCAGAAATGTATGAATGTGAACATGGAGATAAAATTATTAGAACAATTCAACCAGAATACATCATNAAAGTTTGTGATAAATGNTATAAAGAATTTACCAATCTTAAAACGAGGCCACTATTTTTAGCTAAACAGATTTTATCATTAAGTAATAAAATGATTGAAAAGTCACCAGAATTTAATGATGAGCAAAGTATAGACAAATCAATAAAATTATGGCACGATTGTAACACAGATGTGTTAGAACAATTAAAAAAAATAAACTTGTTAGAAGAAGATAAAGAAAATAATGTAACCACTACAAAGGATGAAACAAATTATAATTTTGATCAAATACTACATGAAACAGAAATCGATGGAAATCAAAATGAACAAGAGTTAGATGGGAAAAATCTTCATGATTTGTATAGACATTCAACAAAATTAATAAAATAATCTNAGATGGAAATAAAACTAATCTTCATCCATACCTAAAACATCATAATATGCCTTAGGTATCATTTGTTGGCCTTTGAAAAATACATTATTTACAGAAGTATCTAAAACATATGTTTTAGCCCAATCATCATCACTACGAATTGAACGACCAAATCCTTGTAGTAATTTAGTTAATGTTTGAGAAGTGTACCATAAGGGGAATTTATTCATTTTAGCCTTAGTTCTTTTTTCAGTATAATTTGGATAAGGCACTTTAGCAATAATTTGAAATCGAGATAAATCGTCTTTCAAATCCACACCCTCCCAAAGTGATGAAGATAACAAAATACCAGTAGGATCAGCAGAATGTTCTGAAATTACTTCATCTTGAGTTTTGTCATCTTTATTTTTACTATGACATAAGCGAATCCTTTTAGTATTTTTAGGAGATAAATAGCGAATAATTTTTTGACATCGTGGAATTGAGGATGTTAAAATTAATCCACGTTCATCAGAATGTTCATCTAAAATTCTATCTATTGTTTTTATTACTTCTAATTCATCTTCTTCAGTAGAACCATAACTCAATCTTCGAATATTGAGAAGGTCAATTGTTCTATGATCTATTGGAAATGGAGATTTAGGAGTATCTACAAATGCAACATCATCTTTTTCAAGTCCCATATTTTCACAAAAACTAGAATGATCAATTGTTGCAGACATGAATATTTGATATTCAGTATCAAAAAATTCATGAGCAAATTTTGAAACATCAATTGGTTTTACAGAAATAGTTCTAAAATTACCATTGATATCTTTCACAGGATCATTGACTATGAAATTATCCTTATCTTCAATGATATCAATTTTAGCCTGAGCAGCTCTATCATAACGTCTTTCTAATCCGGTAATTAATTCAAAATCAGGATTATTTTGGAATACAGGGCTCTCTTTGATATCTTTAATTTTTTTAGCGTAAGAAAATGCAATATCATCAGTTAATTGGATCATAGAATCCAAATCTCTAAAATCATATTTTTCTGGATTTAGATTACATTCGTCCACTTGTCCAGCAAAAATATCAAATCCAACAAATTGAATTATTTGATCCTCAATTTTATGTGCCTCATCAAATACAGTAACTTTTCTATCAAGATAGTCAGCAAATAATTTTTTATTATATTTCATTATTGTGAAAAATGCATGGTAATTCCATAACGAATGCTTTGAAACTAATGCATCATATTTTTGAAGATAGTAATGACAAGATAATGAATCCTGAGTATTATCTTCAATTTGTTTTATTGTAGGTTTAAAATCACATACATGAACTATTTCTTTTCCATTTTTATTTATCCTTTCTTGACATTGACCCTTGTCACAAGTCAATCCCCATTGCATTGCTTTTCTATCATTATCAACCTTTTCAGCAGACATTAATTTCAAACATGGAAAATTTTGTTTTCCTTTAACTGGTTTTAAAAATGGAATATCTTTGATATATTGATCTTGCAAATGTTTTGATGCAGTAACAGTGAATGAACTATCAAAATAATTTGAAACGGTTGCACCAACTAGAGATTTTCCAACACCAGTAGGTGCACAGATTACTATTTTTTTATACCCAGATTGTAATTTTGATTCAATTTCATTAATAATATTTTTTTGAATTTCCCTAGGTGCAAATTGATCGGGAAATTTTTCTAAAAGAGACAGAATTAATCATGTCGGTTTTCACTATTAAAAGCATGGAGGTTCTTGTATTATACAACATTTTCTAACATCGTTTTAATATCTAGTAAAAATATAATTAATTATGGAATTACTCGAAGATAAAATGAGAGTATGGTTAGAGAGTGCCAAATTTGTTAAAGCAATACCAGGAGTATTTGTGTTGTACAATAGAAACAAAGAAGCATTATACGTTGGAGAAACAAATAATCTAGAATCTACATTTACAAAATATCTCGATACAGAATTTGATGGAAATGAATGTATGAAAAAAACTTCATTTTATCAAAGGGTATTTACAAATGATCAAAAACAAAGACAATTAGAATTAATAGAAGTAGTGAAAAATGAAACTGGAAAATATCCAACATGTAATACTGAAATTGAAATTAAAAATTCTTAAAAAAATATCCAAT
>JGI26112J46591_1000235_pt1 | contig 11895 bp, 10 predicted proteins | sample AOAMet1_08_M0_20_2_FD_46591 | JGI IMG/M metagenome (IMG submission 46591)
AAGGTTCCATTTTTTACAATATCGGGGTCTGATTTTGTTGAAATGTTTGTTGGTGTTGGAGCCTCAAGAGTAAGAGACATGTTTGAACAAGCTAAAAAACAAGCACCTTGTATTGTTTTTATTGATGAAATTGATGCCGTTGGAAGGCATAGAGGAACAGGAATGGGTGGAGGTCATGATGAGAGAGAGCAAACATTAAATCAATTACTTGTAGAAATGGATGGCTTTGAGGGTAATGATGGAGTTATTGTTATTGCCGCTACAAACAGACCAGATGTTCTAGATCCAGCCTTGCTAAGGCCTGGTAGATTTGATAGACAGGTTGTTGTAGACCTTCCAGATATAAGAGGAAGGGAAGCAATTTTAAAAGTCCATATGAGAAAAGTGCCTTTAGATTCAGGTGTTGACCCTCTTGTGATTGCTAGAGGGACTCCAGGTTTTTCTGGTGCAGATTTAGCTAATCTTATTAATGAAGCTGCTCTATTTGCTGCAAGATATTCTGATAAAAAAATTGATCAATCTCATTTAGATCTAGCCAAAGACAAGATAATGATGGGTGCAGAAAGAAAATCAATGATTTTGAGTGAAGACAAAAAAGAATTACTGCCTATCATGAGGCTGGTCATGCAATTGTTGGTAGACTTTGTCCTACGCATGATCCAGTTTACAAAGTAACTATTATACCAAGAGGTAGAGCTTTAGGAGTAACAATGTTTTTACCTGAAGAAGATACTTATATGCAAAGCAAAGAATATTTGCTTGGCAGGATAGCAACTTTATTTGGCGGAAGGATAGCTGAAAGTATTATTAATGGGTCGCAAGGAATAACCACAGGCGCTTCGAATGATATTGAAGTTGCTACTGGAATTGCTACCAACATGGTCACTAAATGGGGTTTATCAGAAGCTCTAGGTACTATTAAGTATGGTGAAGATGAAGGCAGTCCATTCTTAGGGAGATCGGCAGCTTCCCCTTCTCAAACAAGAAGCGAAGAAACTTCTAAATTAATAGACTCTGAAATTAGATTAATAATAGATTCATGTTATGAAAGAGCGGAAAACCTTTTAAAAGAAAATCTTGATAAGCTAAATGTTATGGCAGATGCTCTATTAAAGTATGAAACTATAGATGCTCCTCAGATAGATGACATTATGGCTGGCGCTCAACCAAGAGAGCCTAAAGGCTGGTCAGACGATGAACCTAAATCAAATACTAAGAAAAAAACTTCAATAAAAGGAACTGCAGAAGAGTTATAATCTTTTTCTTATGAATTTAAAATTTGGTACAGATGGTATTAGGGGTCCTGTAGAGACTCATATAACTCCCGAGGCATGTCTCCGGATTGGCCATGCTACTGGCATAGTCATGAAAGAGCAGGGATGGAATACTGTCATGATTGGTAAAGACACCCGAGTTTCAGGATACATGCTTGAATCAGCACTTCAGGCTGGCTTTATAGCTGCCGGAGTAAATGTTAGTTTGTGTGGCCCATTACCAACCCCAGGTGTTGCATATTTAACACGGTCCCTTAGGCAAAAGTTTGGTGTTGTTATAAGCGCTTCCCATAATGATTTTTTGGATAATGGAATTAAAATATTTAATTCAGATGGTGAAAAATTATCGAGAGAGTTAGAGCTTAAAATTGAAAAAATTCTTAATGGTGATTTAAAACCTGTAAAGACAGAAGATCTTGGTAAGGCTTCAAGATTTGATGAAGCTGGAGCAAGATATATTGAATTTTGCAAGTCTACAGTACCTTCAAATATTTCGTTTTCATCTCTTAGAGTTGTTTTAGATTGTGCAAATGGAGCCTGTTATAAAGTAAGCCCAAGTGTATTCGAAGAGCTTGGAGCTGAAGTTATATCTATTGGTATAAATCCCGATGGATATAATATTAATGACGGATGTGGCTCTACTCACCCTGAATTAGTCCAAAAAGAAGTCATTAAGCAAAGAGCTGATTTTGGGATATCTTTAGATGGAGATGGCGACAGGGTTATCTTAATCGACAAAGAAGGCAACATTCTTGATGGTGACGATCTTTTATATATATTAGCTTTTTCAAACCCAAATAGAGTAGGAGCCTGGTCTGGAGTTGTTGGAACTTTGATGAGTAACCTAGGCCTTGAAGATGGAATTAAAAAGCTTGGTTATGATTTTAAAAGAGCTGATGTTGGTGATAAATATGTTAGCAAGTTATTGGCTAAAAATGGTTGGCTTCTTGGTGGAGAAACCTCTGGTCATATCATATGCAAAGATCTAATAAGTACCGGTGATGGAACTATTGCGGCTTTAAAAGTTATATCATCATTATTAATTCTTGAAAAAGACCCCTCAGAGGTTTTAGCAAATTTCACAAAGATGCCACAAATTAATCATGCAGTAAAAGTAATCAATAAAGATGTAATTAACGATAAAGACATAATAGATTTTATTAAGACTGTTGAATCTGATATTACTGTTGGAAGAGTGCTTGTACGACCATCAGGTACCGAAAATAAGATCAGAGTAATGGTCGAGGCTCCAGAAGAAAAAGTTGCTAATAAGTATGCAAAAGACATCATATCTTTAATAGAATCTAAACTTTAATTTATGATTATTGCTAACTGGAAAGCTAATGGGGGTTTTACCTCAAACATAGCTTGGCATAAAGAATTAACTCAAATTTTTTCAAATGATGAGTTTTTAGACATNGGCATAGCTCCATCTCACATACACTTTACTCAAATTCAAAAAATATTTGAAGATTCAAATTTAGAAGTTGGTCTTCAAGATATTGATTTTAGTGGTGGAGCGCGAACTGGCTCNATTTCTGCATCTATGGCCTCAGATGCTGGGTGNACCTTTTCTTTNTTAGGCCATTCAGAAAGAAGACATCTATTCAATGAGGATGATGCNCTTATTAAAACTAAGATTAAGGCTGCTCTTAGCAATGGAATTAAACCGATACTATGTATCGGCGAGTCTGAGGAATGCCTAAAAGGCAGAAAAACAAGAGATTTTTTAAAAAATCAGCTCATAAGTGCATTATCTGGNATTGAGCTTATTGATAAGGTGGTTATAGCTTATGAACCAATATGGGCGATAGGTACAGGTAACACCCCAACTCCAAAAGATATAAACTCCATTCACGAATTCATTAAAGATGTTGTACAATCCTCATCTGCACATAATATAGAACCAAAAGTTATATATGGTGGTAGTGTTACTCATGAAAATGCAGAAGGTTTTTTTGGTGAAATAAATATTGATGGTGCTTTGATTGGTGGAGCATCTTTAAAAGCTAACTCCTTTGCAGATATAGTAAAAATTTATAGAAAGGTAAAAAGAAAATGATAGTTCTAATTAAAGTGGTATGTATAGTCTTAGCAATAGCAATAATTGCTCTAGTTTTATTACAGCAAGGCAAGGGTTCTGATTTGGGATCTGCTTTTGGTGGCGGGTCATCTAACTCTATGTTTGGAGCGCTAGGCCCATCAGATTTCTTAGGTAAACTTACATATGGATTGGTGGCTGTCTGGTTGGTATTAACTATGGCCTTGGCTTATATNTATAAAAATCAGAATTCAACAGAAATATTTGATATTTCTGATCAAGAAGCTTCTGTTCTTGAGGTTCCAACAGACGAAGTTCCTGTCGAATAAATAATAAATATTGGTGCCGAAAGCGGGACTTGAACCCGCACGAGCTTTCGCTCACTAACCCCTCAAGCTAGCGTGTCTACCAATTCCACCACTTCGGCTAATATTTTTTCAAGATTATAACAAGATATTTTTTAAATATTAAAAAAATATTACACTTGACCAAACACACCTAATTTCATTACACTTCACACTCGCTGCGTTGCGGGGTGGAGCAGTCTGGTAGCTCGTCGGGCTCATAACCCGAAGGTCGTTGGTTCAAATCCAGCCCCCGCTACCACGTAATATATTTTTTTTGTGGGGCATATGCCCCTTTTTTGTGTAAAAAAATGGTTAAAGATGAAATAGAGATAATTGTTGAGCCTGTCATAAAAAGACATAATTGTTTCCTATGGGGTATTGAAATTCTNAGAGGTAAGAGAAGACCTACNTTAAGAATATATATAGACTCAGGCGAAGGAGCAAACATTGAAGACTGTGAGAGTGTTTCAAGAGATCTTAATTATGAAATAGATTTAGACTCTTCTCTTGGAGAAGACTATGTATTAGAAGTATCTACTCCTGGTATTGAAAGAAGATTTTTTAAACAGAGCCAGCTTTTAGATTTTTTAGGGGAAGATTTTAAGGTTAAATTAAGAGAACCTTTGGATGGTATTAAGAATATTAACGGAACGCTTGTTGATTGTAATGAAGAATTTTTTCTTATAGAGTCAGGTAAGCTTGAATATAAATTAGATTTTAGTGATATAGATATATGTCGTTTAGATCCAAATTTTGATAAATTGATGAAGGAAAGTGGTTATGCAAAGTAATGAAATATTAGGGGTTGTTGATTCAGTATCTACTGAAAAGGGACTAGATAAAAATATAATTTTTTCGGCTATAGAAGTGGCAATAGCCTCTGCCTCTCAGAGACATTTCCATGAAGATGCGGAATTGATTGTCAAGATTGATAGAGATACAGGGGANTATTCTACANATAGGAATTGGTTAGTTTTTGATGAGACTGATGAAGAATATCACNTAGAGACCCACACAACAGAGGCAGCATCCAACCTTCAATTAGGAGATATACATACAGAGCAGCAAGAAAATGTACCTTTTGGAAGGATTGAAACACAAGCAGCTAGACAGGTTATGCTTCAAAAGGTTAGAGAGGCTGAAAGGGAAAAAGTTGTATCCCAGTTCAAAAATCAAAATAATCAACTTGTTAATGGNACTGTAAAAAGAGTTACCAGAGATAATATCATTGTTGATATTGCCTATGATGCTGAAGCTATTCTCCCAAGAGATAGGTTGATGCCAGGTGAGATATATAAAATTAACGATAGAATAAGAGCCATACTTCAAATTCAAGAAGTTGAAGGTAGGGGTCCTCAGTTAATGCTAAACAGATCGTGTCCTGAAATGGTCACAGAACTTTTTAGCATAGAAGTTCCGGAAATAAATGAGGACATTATTGAAATCAGAGGTGTTGCGAGAGATGCAGGATCTAGATCTAAAATAGCTGTCAAAACAAATGATGGAAGAATTGATCCAGTAGGAGCATGTGTTGGTATGAGGGGTTCTAGGGTTCAGGCTGTCTCTGCTGAATTAGGAAATGAAAGAATAGATATCATTATTTATGATGATAATCCCGCTCAGCTTGTTATTAATGCTCTAGTACCAGCTAAGGTTGAGTCCATTGTTATGGATGAGGACTCAAGATCAATGGATATAGCTGTTAATCAAGATAATCTTGCTTTAGCAATTGGTTCAAGAGGTCAGAATATTAGATTGGCATCTAAACTAGTTGGATGGGAGCTTAATATTGTTAGTAGTGAAGAGGCTGAAGCAAAAGTTAAAGTCGATGAAACTGAATTTTTAGCGAAACTTACAGCCAGCTTGGAAGTTTCTGATGAAATAGCTGAACAAATTGCATCCTTAGGGTTATCCTCATTTGATGACATAGCATATGCAGATGATTCATTGTTCAAATCCTTTATTGAAGATGATAGTGAAATCGCTAGAGTTAAAGGTGCTGCAGAAGATGCAGCTTTAATGGAGGCAATGGGAGCTATAACTGAAGAAGAGGACAATGTTGAATCTCTTACTGATCTCAACTTAGAAGAAGAGGACATTCAAAAGTTATCTAATAAAGGAATTAAAAATAAGGATGATTTAGCTGAGTTAGCTGTAGATGAATTACAAGACATTATTGAAATCTCTTCAGACAATGCATCTAAAATGATTATGAAAGCTCGTGAGCATTGGTTTAATTAAAAAATAAAAAGGAATTATATTTTGACTCTTACCGTAAAAGATTTTGCTAAAACTCTAAAAATATCTGATACAGCTCTTATTGAAAGAATGAAGAATGCTGGGCTGTCGCATTCAAAAAGCTCAGATGAAATAACAGCATCTGATAAGCAGGCACTTCTGAGGTCTCTTAAAGGTGGCAAAGGTACTCCTGCTGCAAAATCTGTTACATCTGGTTCGGGCATAACAGTTACTTCTAAAGGCAAATCTTTAAAAGAAGGTGATACTGTAAAGAGTTACTCAGACAATATAGAAGCAAAAAGAGCGGCTGCATCAGAACAATTAAAAGAACAACAAAGAAAAAGAGAAGACCAATTAAAAGAAGTAGCAAGGCTAAAGCAAGAAGAAATTAAGAAAAGAGAAAAATTTAAGAAACCAGATACGGTAAAACCTGCAATTAAAGTTAATGTAAAAGATCAGCTTTCAAGCGCAGTGAATGCTTATAAAAGAAGAGAAGGNTCATTTTCTCAAGACTCAAAGCATAAATTTGAAGCCCCAACAGAGGTTATTAAAAAAGACATAGAGGTTCCAACNACCGTTCAAGTTGGTGAATTAGCAAAACTGATGGCAGTCAAAGGTAATGTTGTAGTAAAAAANCTCATGGGTCTTGGCGTCATGGCNACTTTAAATGATGTTATTGACCAAGAGACNGCTATATTGGTTGTAGAAGAGATTGGACATAATGGTATTGCATTAAAGGAAGAAAATTTCGAAGAAGATTTAGCAAATTTAATTAATTATTCAGACGAAGTTCAATCCAGATCACCTGTTATTACTGTTATGGGTCATGTTGATCACGGTAAGACNACCCTTCTTGATTTTATTAGAAAAACTAAAGTTGTTGATGGAGAGGCTGGAGGTATTACTCAGCATATTGGTGCGTATGAAGTTGAAACTTCTAAAGGAAAGATAACATTTATAGATACTCCTGGACATGCTGCTTTCTCTTCAATGAGAGCAAGGGGTGCTAATACTACCGATATAGTTATTCTTGTAGTTGCCGCTAATGATGGAATCAAGCCACAAACTGAAGAAGCAATTAACCATGCAAAGGCTGCTGGAGTATCCATTGTAGTTGCGATAAACAAGATTGATCTTGATGGCGCCGATGTTGATAAAGTAAAAGGTGACCTTGCAGCAAAAGACCTTGCACCAGAAGACTGGGGCGGAACTACCCAAATGGTTCCAGTATCTGCTTTAAAAGGTACTGGCGTTGATCAACTTTTGGAGAGCGTATCCTTGGAAGCAGAACTACTTGAATTAAAGGCTCATCATGATGGACCGGCTCAAGGGGTTGTTATCGAATCTGAGTTAGATAAATTCAGAGGTTCAGTTGCAACATTTCTAATACAAAATGGAACTCTTAAAGTGGGAGACTTAGTAGCTTCTGGAAATGCAATTGGAAAAATAAAGAGCATTATTAACAGTGATGGATCAAAGATCAAAACAGCTGGGCCATCTGCAGCTATAGAAGTACTTGGTTTAAATAACGTCCCTAATGCTGGAGACCAATTTCAAGTTGTAGATAATGAAAAACAGGCAAGAGAGATAGCTGAGTACAGAACAAATAAAGAAAAAGAAAGAAAACTTTTAAAACAAAAAGATGATAGTGCTGGTGATTTATTTGAAAATCTAGGCCAAGAATCTTCTAAGAAAATTTTAAATGTAATTGTAAAAACTGATGTTGGTGGAACATGCGAAGCAATCACAGCATCACTTCATGATCTAAGTAATGATCTTGCAAAAGTAAAAATAGTATCAAGTGGAGTGGGTGGTATTTCAGAATCAGATGCTAATTTAGCACTTGCGGTTGATTCAATTATTCTAGGGTTTAATGTTCGTGCTGATAACTCTGCCAAGAAAATCATTGAGGATGAGTCCATCCCTTTAAGTTATCACAGTATCATTTATGAATTACTTGATGATGTTAAAGCAAGAATGACTGGTCTGTTAGACCCAATAATAAAAGAAGAAATTCTTGGAACTGCTGAGGTTCTTGATGTATTTAATTCTCCTAAATTTGGTCAGATAGCTGGGTGTAATGTTGTTGAAGGTGCTGTGCTTAGAAATAGACCCGTAAGAGTTTTGCGTGATGAGATTGTTATTTTTGAGGGTGAGTTAGACTCGCTTCGAAGATTCAAAGAAGACGTCAACGAGGTCAAAAATGGAAATGAGTGTGGAATGGGTATTAAAAACTACAAAGATATCAAAGCAGGCGATAAAATTGAAGTCTACGAAAGAAAAGAAGAATTACAGTCAATGTAGCAAGCATTAATGCCATCACTTAGATCAGACAAAATATCAGACCTCCTCAGAAAAGAGATATCTTTAATAATTAATAAAGAAACTAAAGATCCTCGCCTTCAAAAATTAAACATTACTGCGGTAAAGGTTTCTGATGATATTGGAATAGCCACAGTTTTTTATACCATGATCGGTGAATCTATAGAAAAAGAAAAAAGCAGTATTGATAACAAAGTCCTCAAAAAGTTCTCAGGAATGGTCCGATCAAAGTTATCTAAAACAATGCAAATAAGAAGAGTCCCAGTCATACAATTTAGNTTTGATGAAAGTGTAGAATANTCAGACAATATTGAGAATTTATTAAGAAATCTTTAANAATGGACGGGTTTCTTTTAGCCTTTAAAGAAAAAGGCATCAGCTCAAATCAAGTTGTTCAACAAACCAAAAGACTATTCTCATTAAAGAAAGTTGGTCACCTCGGAACTTTAGACCCAATGGCAGAAGGGCTCTTGGTTCTTGCTGTAAATAGAGCGACAAGATTCTCATCATTTTTTTTAGAATCTGATAAAAAATATGAAGCTGAGGTTTCATTTGGAGCTAAGACTGATACTGACGATGCCATGGGCGAGGTAATAGAGAGCTCTAGCTATCTTCCAAAAGAAACNGATATCAAGCAAGAATTAAATAAATTTCTTGGTGAATCTCTGCAAAATCCACCATTTTTTTCTGCCTTAAAGCATAAAGGAAAACCTTTATATAAATATGCAAGAGAAGGCGAATTTATTTCAAAACCCCCAAGAAAAATAAATATTTATTCTGTAAGTAATTTTAGTTACTCAAGTAACAGTTGCAGATTTTTAGTGCACTGCTCAAAAGGTACATACATAAGATCTATAGCAAGAGATTTAGGAGATAATCTCAATAGTAAAGGTCATCTATCGGCCTTAAAGAGAGTTATGCAGGGTGAGTTTGATGTAGAAAAATCAAAAATTCCTACAGAGCTAAATTTAGAAGAGATGGTTTCAATTGAAAGTGCATTTAAGTTTTTTAAAGAAATTAAATTAAATGAGGAAGAAACAAAAATATTTTCAAACGGTGGTAAGCTTGAGATAGCCAATCAAGAAAATGATTTCTATAGAATTTATGATTCTGGTCATAAATTTCTTGGTCTAGGTTCTATTACAGATAGCTACTTAGCGCTTAAACGACTTGTTTAAAAGACTAATAAGATATAAGATTCGCACGCTTACTTTAGTTATACGAGGTTTGCATCAATTAATATATGTATAACGAGGATTATAAATATGGCACTTCTATCACAAGAAAAAGAAAAAATTGTTGGAAAATTTCAAAGAGCTGATAACGACACTGGATCCCCAGAGGTTCAAATAGCTTTATTAACTGAAAATATCAATAAACTACAAAGTCATTTTAAAGAACACAAAAAAGACCATCACTCAAGAACGGGTTTAATAAGGATGGTTAATCTAAGAAGAAAACTTTTAGCATATCTAAAAAGAAAGAATTCAGAAAGTTATGCAGAAGTGATTAAAGAATTAAAGCTTAGAGGTTAATAATAAATATAAAAGAGGAAAATCGTGGAAAATAATAAATTAGAATCTACATCTGTAGAATTTCAGTACGGAAATCAATTAGTAAAATTAGAAACAAATAAAGTTGCAAGACAAACAACTGCCGCAGTTGTTGTAACAATAGGAGATCTTGTAGTTTTAACAACAGTTGTTGCTAGAAAAGAGGCAGATCCAAAGAAGGATTTTTTCCCTCTAGCTGTTTTTTATCAAGAAAAATTTTATGCAACAGGAACAATACCTGGAGGGTTCTTTAAAAGAGAGGCCAGGCCTACGGAAAGAGAAACTTTAACATCAAGNTTAATAGATAGACCAATTAGACCTCTCTTCCCAGAAGGATTTAAAAATGAAGTACAAATATTTTGTACTGTCATGTCATCCGGTAAAGAGCAAAACCCTGATATTGCATCAATGATTGGTGCATCAGCTGCCTTATGCGTTGCAGGAGTGCCATTTGATGGCCCAATGGGAGCGGCAAGAGTTGGATTTGTTGATGGAAACTATGTTTTAAATCCATCATATGAAGAATTAGAAGATTCATATTTAGATATGGTTGTCGCTGGAACTGAAAAAGCTGTTCTTATGGTTGAGTCTGAGGCTAAGGAGCTTAATGAGGACTTAATGCTAGGAGCTGTTTTATTTGGTCATCAAGAAATGCAAGCTGTGATTAAGGCATGTACAGAACTTAAAGAAAAAGCTGGTAAAGAAGATTGGGTAGTAAGTTCAGATGAAGAAACTCCTGTTTATTCTGCTGAGCTAACTGAAAAGTACTCTGACCAAATAACTAATGCATTTACTATTAAAGATAAATCAGAAAGAACTGCAGCAATTGGTGTCATTAAAGATAGTATTGTTGAATCCTATGCTGACGCTGATGAAATTCAGCTTGGCAAAATTTTAGGTGCTTTTAAAAATCTTGAGAAAGATATTGTAAGAAAAAATATTTTAAGCAATCAGCCTAGAATTGATGGAAGAGATACAGATACTGTCAGACCAATTTTTATTGAGACTGATGTACTGCCTAGTGCTCATGGATCATCTTTATTTACTAGAGGGGAAACGCAAGCAATAGTTGTTGCAACCCTAGGATCGTCAAGAGATGCTCAAAGAATAGAATCAATAGAAGGCCAAAGTACTGATAATTTCATGCTTCATTATAATTTCCCTGCATATAGTGTAGGTGAGATTGGTATGCCATTAGGGCCTAAAAGAAGAGAAATAGGCCATGGAAATTTAGCTAAGAGAGCAATAAAAGCAGTACTGCCTGATGTTGAAGATTTTGGTTATACAATGAGAGTTGTCTCTGAAATTACAGAATCTAATGGTTCTAGTTCAATGGCTTCTGTTTGTGGTACATCTTTATCACTAATGGACGCTGGTGTTCCTTTATCTAGTCCAGTTGCAGGTATTGCTATGGGCTTAATTAAAGAAGGCGATGACTTTGCTGTTCTAACAGATATCCTCGGTGACGAAGATCACCTTGGCGATATGGACTTTAAAGTTGCTGGAACTGCTACAGGAATAACCGCTCTTCAAATGGATATAAAAATTCAAGGAATAACTGCTGACATCATGGAGTCTGCTTTAACAAAAGCAAAAACTGCTATCAATCATATTTTAGGAATAATGAATGAAGCTATATCAGCACCAAAAGAGCTATCTGAGAATGCTCCTGCAATGAAAACATTCATGGTTAATAAAGATAAAATTAAAGAAATCATCGGTAAAGGTGGCGCAGTCATAAAAGGTATGCAAGAAAAAACTGGTGCTACTGTAGATGTTAGTGACGATGGAACTGTATCTGTTTTTGGGCAGAATCAAACATCAATGCAAGAATGCTTGGAAATTATTGAAGGTATCTTGGAAGAGCCAGAATTAGATAAAGTTTATAAAGGAACAGTCGTTAAGATTGTAGACTTTGGCGCTTTTGTAAATATTCTACCAGGTAAAGATGGCTTACTTCATATATCTGAAATTGCTCACGAAAGAACAGAGGATGTAAGTAAGGTTCTTTCAGAAGGCCAAGAAATAGATGTAAAACTTATTGGTTTTGATAGAGGTAAAATGAAATTATCTGTTAAAGCTTTAGCAGCAAAAGAAGATGCTAAAGATGAAGCAGTAGA
>JGI26112J46591_1000240_pt1 | contig 11832 bp, 10 predicted proteins | sample AOAMet1_08_M0_20_2_FD_46591 | JGI IMG/M metagenome (IMG submission 46591)
ATTTAAATCTGAGAATCTAATAAAAGCCATTTTATTAATTTCATTCGGCTTTATCTTTACTGCATGCACACAATCAGACCCAAATGGTTTTTATGATCCTTTAGAAAAAATAAATCGTAAAACACATTCGTTCAATAAATCTTTAGATAAAATTCTTCTGCGCCCCGCAAGTAAAGTTTACGGTGTAGTAGTAAGTGATTTTGCAGATATTTTAATTAATAATTTTACCAATAATCTTTCAGAACCATCGAATGCAGCCAACCATTTGCTACAAGGAAAACTGAAAAAATCTTCAAACTCAACTGCACGGTTTTTAGTCAATACTACAATTGGAATTGGTGGCATTACTGACCCTGCATCAAGATTAGGACTTTCTTCAAGTGAAAGTGATTTTGGTAAAACTCTACATGCTTGGGGGTTTAATGAAGGTGCATATGTCGAATTGCCGTTTTATGCAGCTTCAACAGTACGCGACACAACAGGCATTGTTGTTGATTTTGTGATGGATCCAATTAATTCAATTATTCCGTCAAAATACAAACCACATACACAAGGTGCTAAGCTTATTGAATTAGCTGGAGATCGAAATGAATATGGCGAGATAATAGATAATATGTTGTATAAGAACGAAGACAGCTATGCCTCACAAAGATTATATTACCTTCAGCGCCGGCGCTTTGATTTAAATAATAATACAATTTCAGATGATGATTTAGGCAACCCTTATGAAGATGAATAAGAATATTACACGTCGGTATGCATTAGGAGCTTTGGTTGCTCCTATTAGTTTTTTTCCATCTTCAATATTAGCATTTAGTAAATCAGACGCAGAAGGGTTGATAAAAAATCTAACTGTTGATGTTTTAAGCGCGATTAATGAACAAAAATCTGAAGAATTAATGTTTTCTAAATTCGAAATGATTTTTTCTAAATATGCTGACGTTCCATTAATCGCTAGAAAAGCACTTGGCCCGAAATGGCGTGAAGCATCTAAACCCCAAAGGACTGCATATGTCTCAGCATTTAGAGGCTATATGGCCAGATATTATGGCAAACGATTTGAAGATTTTTTAGGTTCAAAAATTATTGTTTTAAATTCCTGATGGGTCTAGCTATCAAGCTCAATGGCATGTTATTGACGCTCGAGGTAAATTCTTAATGTACAACTTATTCCTTGAAGGCGTGAGTGTATTATCTGATGTTAGAGTTCAGATTGGCTCCATGCTTGATAAAAGAGGTGGCTCAATAGATAAGTTAACTGCATATTTAAATACAGCAGCATAATGTTCATTGAATTCATTTAGTTAAACAAATTCTGCAACCGTAATATAAAATTACTGCCTGAGCTTTCTTTAACTTTATTACCTAATCCTTTAAATATACCATTAATAAATTTTGTACTATTTTTTGAATTTAATTCACTAATAAGCTTATCCTCATTTATAACTATAGGTTTTAATGCTTCATTTTCATGAATGCGGAGCATAACTTCACGCCATATTTCTGCAGGCATCCCTCCACCAGTTACACCAGTTAATTTACGATTATCGTCATAACCCATCCATACTCCTACAACGTAATCAGCTGTAAAGCCTATAAACCATGCATCTCTTGCACCTTGTGTTGTTCCAGTTTTTCCCGCTGCCGGTCTATCTCCTAGATTTGCTCTTAAGCCAGTGCCTGACTTAATTACCTGTTTCATCATGAAGGTTAATTGATTTGCTGCATTCTCATTAATAACACGTAATGAATTACTAGCGTCATGCTCCAATAAACTTTCATTATCTCCCTGTATTGTAATGCTAGATAATCCAAATGGAATTGATGACATACCCTTGTTCAAAATTCCTGCATATGCACCTGTCATTTCTAGTAAAGTACTCTCAGCTGTACCCAGTGCCATTGACGGAACTAATGGAATATTGGATTTGATGCCAAAGTCATTTGCAATAGCCTTCACACGAGACTTCCCAATTTCTTCACTTACTTTTATCGCAACTGTGTTTGTTGATTTAGCTAAAGCCTCAGTGAGGTTTACTTCGCCATCAAATGTACGACTATAATTTTGAGGTTCATAAGTTCCATCAATAACTTCTATAGTAATAGGTTCATCAGTTACTATACTGTTATATTGAAATCCATTTTCTAATGCCGCTGCATAAACCATTGGTTTAAATGCTGACCCAGTTTGCCTCAACGCCTGTGTTGCCCGATTAAAAGATCCTGCTAGACCAGTCTTTCGTCCACCTACCATTGCACGAACTGCACCATTAGGTGACATCACCACTATCCCAGCCTGGACGTCTGAACCTTGCTTTAAGTTTTGAAATACTGAGTCTAAAGCACCCTCTGCAGCCAATTGAGCACTTTTATTAAATGTTGTTTTGATTATCACATCAGCATTTGCATCTTTGATTATAAACTCTGGTGCTGAACCAAGCACCCAATCCGCAAAATACCCACCAACCATATCAGCTGCTGTTTGAGATAATTTTGCAGGGTTATTCTTAGCTCTAATTGCTTGTGCTTGGGTTAAGTAACCCTGATCCTTCATCAAACCTACAATCAAATTTCCACGTGATTGAGCGCGATCTAAATTTCTAATTGGATTGGCTGCAGAAGGTGCCTTTAACAATCCTGCAAGCATTGCAGCTTGCGCTGGAGACACATCTCTTGCTGATTTACTAAAATATCTTTGACTAGCAGCTTCAAAACCATAGGCCCCAGATCCAAGAAATGCACGATTGAGGTAAATACTAAAAATTTCATCCTTAGTGTACTTTAATTCCATCGCCATAGACATGGGCACTTCTTTTAGCTTTCTCTCAAAATTACCCTTTTTTTCAAAATATATTCGTTTTGCTAATTGTTGGGTAATTGTTGAACCACCATTACCCTGCCAAGGCTTGCGCCCTTCTCGCAGGTTTATACGAATTGCCCCCAATATACCTCTAGGGCTAATTCCCCAATGAGTATAAAATCTCTTATCTTCAGTAGCAATAATTGCATTTTTTAGATACGGTGAAACCGTTGAAGATGAAACTTTTCCACCAAATTGATCTCCACGCCATGCAAATACATTACCTTTTGCATCCAACATAGTAACGGAACCCCTTAGTCTATCATCCATCAATAGTTTGGCTTCAGGGAGTATACTGAAGTAATATAAGACTGATGAACCCAAGATTAGAAATAAGACAACAGAGACCCTAAGAATAATCCAAAAAAGTAATTGAAATATAAAATTTAAAATACTTCTTATAATATGTGTAATAAAATTTTTAATATTAGTTATTAAGGATTTCTTTTTATCAAACTTATATTTCTTATTTTTATTATCATTCGAAATAGACAGTTTTATCTTTTTTGCCTTGGCATGATTTCGGTTTGGAGCAACCAATATATTGCGATTTTTTGGCTTCTTAACCATATTTGATTCTGCCTTCTCGCAATTCATGAACTGAAAGTAACTCTATTTAACTAATTTGTAGAGTATAGTTATTGTATTATTTATAATAAATATGATTAAAATTTAATCAATTTACTATCTGTGATTAAATCTTATGCATTATTATCAAAATTTAGTATTTTATTGCCTCTCTTTCATTGAGGTTTTTGTCATTTCTCTTTTTTTTAAGTCCATGTGCATACCCAATGTGTGCTCAAAGCGAGGAAAATATGAAATTAATTATTGCAACTATTAAACCGTTCAAACTTGAGGAAGTACGCATTGCACTTACGGAATCAGGCGTAACAGGAATGATGGTAACAGAAATAAAAGGTTATGGCACTCAATCGGGTCATACAGAAATATATCGTGGCGCAGAATATGCTGTGAACTTTGTTCCAAAGATCAGATTAGACATTGTCGTATCAGATGCGGAAGCTGATGGAGTTGTCTCCACAATTGAAAACACAGCTAAAACTGGAAAAATCGGTGACGGAAAAATCTTTGTACTAGACGTAGATCAAGCTGTTCGAGTTCGAACAGGCGAAACAGGCGACGATGCTGTTTAATAGACATCCAAAGGAAACTATAATGAAACTTAAAACACTTATACCCGCATTTGGTGCATATATGATTGCTTCAACTGTACAAGCACAAGAAACTGCAATTGCAGTTCCCACAGACTCAGTCTTTATTCTTAACTCTCTATTATTTCTTATAGGCGGTTTTTTAGTATTTTGGATGGCAGCCGGATTCTCTATGCTGGAAGCCGGCCTTGTTCGTTCTAAAAATGTAACAATGCAACTTACAAAAAACATGGGATTATTTGGATTTGCCTGCTTTGCTTATTATCTTGTTGGTTATAATCTCATGTATCCTTTGGGAACTTGGGCAACAGAAGGCGTAATATCAGGCATATGGGGACCGGCAGTACTTGAGGCTGTTGGTGTTGATGCTGCTGGAGCAGATGACTATTCATATGCATCAACTGGATCAGATTTCTTCTTTCAATTAATGTTCTGCGCAGCAACAGCATCAATCGTTTCTGGCGCGTTGGCCGAACGTATCAAATTATGGCCATTCCTAGTATTTACAGTAATTTTAACAGGTCTAATTTATCCATTACAAGCTTCCTGGAAATGGGGCGGCGGCTTCTTAGATGCAATGGGATTTTTAGATTTTGCTGGTTCAACAGTTGTACACTCCGTAGGTGGTTGGGCTGCTTTAGCAGGCGCACTGATCCTTGGCCCACGTATTGGAAAATATACTAAAGAAGGTAAAACTGTACCCTTCATGGCTTCAAATCTTCCTTTAGCAACATTAGGAACATTTATTCTATGGATGGGCTGGTTTGGATTTAATGGTGGATCACAATTAGCAATGGGATCTATTGGCGATGTAGCTGATATTTCAAGAATATTCGCAAATACAAATGCTGCAGCTGCAGCAGGATCGATCGCTGCATTAATACTCACACAATTACTCTATAAAAAACCAGATTTAACTATGGTGTTAAACGGCGCTCTAGCTGGCCTAGTAGCAATCACAGCTGAACCTTTAACGCCCACACTTGGTTCAGCATCAATTATTGGTGCTATTGGTGGTGTTATCGTTGTATTCGGTGTGCCATTGTTAGACAAATTGAAAATTGATGATGTAGTAGGTGCTATTCCAGTTCACTTATTCGCAGGCATATGGGGTACAATTGCTGTTGTATTTACAAATAGTGATGCATCACTATCAACTCAGTTATATTCAATTATAGTCGTTGGTCTATTTACATTTATTGCATCAGCAATTCTTTGGTATATTCTGAAATCTGTTTCAGGAATTCGTGTAAGCGAAGAAGATGAAATAACAGGATTGGATATATCTGAATTAGGTATGCCAGCTTATGATATTGTAAAGTAACCTCCCACCTAGATATATATCTAGACTTTAAACTGGCCCAACTGGGCCAGTTTTTTATTGCTTTTATCTTAAATTTGTAATCACTGATTATATGGAGATTACAAAATGAAAAATTTGAACTTTTTAAGTGAACGTAAGGATTTAGCTGCAGCCTTTCGCTGGACAGCAAGATTAAATATGCACGAAGCTGTGGCTAATCATTTTTCTTTAGCAATAAATGCTGATGGCTCAGAATTTCTGATAAATCCAAACCAAATGCATTTTTCAAAAATTAAAGCAAGTGACCTATTGGTAATAGATGCCAATGATCCAGAAACACTAGAAGGACCAAATGCTCCTGATATCACTGCCTGGGGTCTACATAGTGCAATTCATCGTCACTGCCCACATGCAAGATGCGCAATGCATGTACACCCTATGTTTTCAACAGTTTTAGCAAGTTTAGCTGACAGTCGCCTACTGCCTATCGATCAGAATACTGCAACATTCTTTAATCGTTATGTAATAGATGATAGTTATGGCGGGTTGGCTCTAGAAGAAGAAGGGGAACGTTGCGCCCAATTACTTCAAGATCCTAAAAAAACTGTAATGATTATGGGTAATCATGGGATCATGGTTATTGGGAAATCAGTAGCAGAAACATTTAACCGAATGTATTATTTTGAGCGAGCTGCTGAAACATATATACGGGCTTTGCAAACTGGCCAGAAACTCCGCATATTGTCCGATACAATTGCGGAAAAAACAGCTTCTGAGGTTGATCAATACCCAGAACAATCTGATAGGCACTTAGCTGAATTAAAAGAAATCCTTGATTCTGAGCATTCTGATTATTCTTTCTAAAACTTAATCCACTCAAAGTCAGGGGTTTTATTTATGCAACAAAGCGAAAATATCCGAGGTGCAATCTACATGTGCCTTTCTATGGTGGGCTTTGTTTTTAATGATGCAGTCATAAAATATGCCTCAACTGATATTGGCATATATCAATCTATTTTTGTTAGAGGTTGTTTTGCAGTCATTATCATTGGCGCAGCATGTTTTTATAGTGGAGCATTCAAAAATATCCCAGGAAAATTAGACCACAAATTTATTTTTTGGAGAACACTTGCTGAAATATTCGCTACAGTTTCATTTCTTACTGCACTGTTCTATCTTCCCATTGCAAATATAACCGCAATACTTCAGGCCCTGCCGTTAACAGTTACTCTTGCAGCCAGCTGGTTCTTAGGAGAAAAAATTGGATGGAGGCGGGGTATTGCTATTTTAATTGGCTTTTTTGGTGTCCTACTTATAATTCAACCAGGTACTGACGAATTCAATATTTATTCAATTCTTGGAGTAGTATGTGTAGTATTTGTAACTCTTCGCGATTTAGTTGTTCGTAAATTTAGCACTAATATATCGACATTATATGTAGCCTTTATAACTGCGGCTGCGATTGCTTTGGTTGGAGGGTTTTTAACTTTTGTTTATGAAGGTTGGACACCTATGAAACTTAACGAAATAATCTTATTATTCATTGCAAGCAGTTTAATATTTGTAGGATACTTTTTTGCAATATCAGCGATGAGGGCTGGTCAAGTAAGTTTTGTATCCCCATTTAGATATACGATTATGATCTGGGCTATCATACTTGGATATTTTATTTGGGGAGATATTCCAAACAATTTAACATTAATTGGAATATCCATTGTTATAGGTATGGGTATATTCACCTTTTGGCGTGAAGCACGGATACAGAAAAAATAACTTCTAAATTTACTTAGAAATCAAGATTCTCAACTGATAATGCATTCTGCTGAATGAACTCGCGGCGTGGCTCAACAACATCACCCATAAGCTTAGTGAATAAATCATCAGCATCTGCTAAATCCTCGACCTTAACTTGCAAGAATATCCTTGCCTCAGGATCAAGCGTTGTTTCCCACAATTGACCTGGGTTCATCTCACCAAGTCCTTTGTAGCGCTGTAGGCTAAGGCCCTTCTCACCTTCAGAATTTACAATATTTAACAAATCAGATGGTGCATTAATCATCGTAGTTTTTTCTTTTCGTGTAAATTTTGATGGTTCTGAATAAACTTCCTGAAGACTATTTGTCATACTCGACAATTTACGAGCTTCATTTGATTTTAAACATTTTCCATCTAATGTTTGCACTTCTTCAACACCTCGTAATATACGGCTGAACCTTAACCCATCATCTTGAGTTGGCCGCCCTGACCAACCTCGCTCATATTCTGTTGAGACTAAATCTAGTCGTGTTGCAACTGCGTCAGCTGCTGCTTGGGGGTTAGACAGCACTTGGTCAATATTTAGAGCTCCTGCAATTGCAGCTTGCTCTAAAATATGATGACTATAATGCGTTGGAAATGCATTAAGTATAGTTCGCGACTGACGTGCTTCGTCAATTACGCGTGCTAAGTCTGGGCCCGCCATAGCAGAGCCACCACCTAAGGTAAGTGTAGCTCCTTCAATTCCTTGCTCTGCTAAGAAATCCTCAAGCGATACCTGGTCTTTTAGATAGACTTCAGATTTGCCACGCGCAACTTTGTAAAGCGGTGGCTGAGCAATATACAAATAGCCGCCCTCAATAAGCTCAGGCATTTGCCTAAAAAAGAAGGTTAGCAATAATGTTCTTATATGTGCACCATCAACATCGGCATCAGTCATAATAACAACTTTATGATATCGCAATTTACTAATATCAAATTCGTCTCGCCCAATTCCTGTACCCAATGCTGTAATCAAATTGGTTATTTGTTCAGAAGTTAACATCTTATCAAAACGTGCACGTTCAATATTTAAAATCTTACCTCTCAATGGAAGAACAGCTTGATTTTCTCGAGATCGCCCTTGTTTGGCCGAACCTCCAGCAGAGTCACCTTCCACTATAAAAATCTCAGATAATGAAGGGTCTTTTTGTTGGCAATCTGCTAATTTACCAGGCAACGAAGTTCCACCAAATGCAGTTTTACGGCGCGTTAATTCACGTGCTTTTCTAGCAGCTTCACGCGCCAAAGCAGCTTCAACAATCTTTGTAACAATTTCTTTTGCGTGAGCGGGGTTTTCTTCAAACCATTCAGATAACTTTTCATTCATCAAACTTTCAACAACTGGTCGAACTTCAGATGAAACTAATTTATCTTTAGTTTGCGAACTAAATTTTGGATCAGGAACTTTTACGGATAATACACAAGTTAATCCCTCACGTGCATCATCGCCTGTGAATGATACTTTCTCTTTCTTGGCTATTCCCGATGAAGCTGCATAATTGTTTATAGTTCTCGTAAGAGCACCCCGGAAGCCAGCTATATGTGTACCCCCATCACGTTGTGGAATATTATTGGTAAATGGCAATACATTTTCATGATAACTATCATTCCACCACATAGCACATTCAACGGTTATGTCATCTTTCTCACCTATGATATAAATCGGGTCTTCAATTACCGAAGATTTAGATCTATCTAAAAATTTAACAAATTCCTTAACGCCACCATCATATAGCAAAGTCGTCTCTAAATGTTCCGTCGGTCGTTCATCACGTAATATTATTTTTACACCTGAATTGAGAAAAGCTAGCTCTCTGAGACGATTTTCTAATGTTTTAAAAACATATTCTCTGTTTGAAAATGTTTCTGTCGAAGCCATAAACCTTACTTCGGTACCAGTTTCGCCATTTGCATCACCTATTATTTCAAGATGCTTAACGGTATCACCGTGTTCAAATCGTGCGATATGAATTTTTCCATCACGCCAGATTTTTAACTCTAACCAATCAGACAGAGCGTTAACAACAGAAACACCAACACCGTGAAGTCCACCTGAAACTTTGTATGAATTACTATCAAATTTACCACCAGCATGAAGCTGAGTCATAATNACCTCAGCTGCTGATACACCTTCCTCTTCATGAATGCCAACAGGGACACCACGACCATTATCACGCACAGATACACTCTCNTCAGCNTGTATAGTAACAGATACAAAATCAGCATGTTTAGCTAAGGCTTCATCAATGCCATTATCTACAACTTCATAAACCATATGATGTAANCCAGAACCATCATCCGTATCACCNATATACATTCCAGGACGTTTTCTCACAGCCTCTAAGCCCTTGAGAACCTTGATAGAATCTGCNCCGTATTCTTCTGATTTAATTTGATCGTCTGACATCTATATGAATCCTATAATTATACACTAAATATAGATGATTTTNCGATGAATGTCACGCATAAGGCACAATATTTTGCGTTATAATAAACTAATACACAAGCCAACGATAATTAATGCANCTCCAGAAAAAATATTCATTTTTNCNATAACTGAAGAAGATGAAAAATAACTTCTCATTTTTCCAAGTGCTCCCGCAAGCATCAAATTTCCAACCATAGGCACTAGTGCAGAAAGGCAGCAAATAAGAAATATATCTACATAATTAATTTTATTAATATCAAAAAAATTCGGCAAAAGTGTCATATAAAATAAACTTGCTTTTGGATTTGCCAAAACTGCAGAAAAGCCTGCTGTAAACCCTGCCCAAACTCCCGGCTTTGTTAAGCTAGACTCTTCTCCAAAAAGATTTTTTGATCTAACCACCAGAACTAATCCCATTAAAATAAGAATTATCGATGCCAGATAACTAAAAATAATTAATATGTCTGAATAAATAAAAATTAAATATGAGACACCCATTAGCGCCACCAATGGCCATAACAAATCTCCTAACGCAACGCCNAAAACTAAGGGAACAGANGATTGAAATCCTCCTGAAATCGAACGAGCAAGCACTGCAACCCATACAGGCCCAGGAGTAAGCCAAAGAATCGCAAGCGCTATAGAATAAAAAAATGATTGGGCTAATGTAATTGTTATCATTTTAAAAAAGAACCACTTGATGCTTCATTAACTTCTAAAAATTGNGCTCTATCGCCAAATGCCTCAAACAATTCCTTGCCCGTACCAGTCATCCAAGCTTGAGCCCCNAGGGATATTATTTCTTCATACAGTGCATTTTGACGCTCTATATCAAGATGTGCGGAAACCTCATCTAATAACAAAATTGGTGCAGATCCAAAATCCTGTGATAAAGCACGCCCATTTGCTAGTATTANGCTAACCAAAAGTGCTTTTTGCTCTCCAGTTGAGCATAACTTAGCAGNTGTTTCTTTGGCAGAATACATAGCGGTTAAATCATCTCTATGAGGCCCAATTAAAGTTCTGCCAGCAAATAAATCTGCTCTTCTATTATTTGCAAAAGCATCTTTTAAGTCATCAACAATAATTGCTTCATTATTAGCACCAACTAAACCTAATTGTGCCGTTGGAAAGCTCGTCTGCACATTAGTTTGAGCCTCCATAATTCTGTCAATTGTATATAAACGATTTTGTTCGATTTTTCTTCCAGNTTCGGCCATTTGACTTTCTACAGCTGAATACCACGCTGGATCATTAATACCCTCTTTGAGCATTTTGTTNCGCTCACGCATAGCTCTTTCATAATCTAANGTGTATTGNGCATGAGAGGGTTCAAAACTCATTGAAAGGCGATCAAGNAAACGTCTTCGTCCCTCNGCACCGTCNACCCAAAGNCGGTCCATTACTGGGACNAGCCAAACAATTCTTGCAATTCGNCCCAATGCTGTTTGCGTAGTTACTTTTCCATCAATTCTGACGCTTCTAGATCCATCACCGCTATAAATTGTTTCAATTTCATGAACCTGGCCTAAAGATTGTAAGGTTGCAGAAATTTTCCACCCAATACCTTCAGGTTTACGCTCCATCTCATCCACACGCGAGCGGCGCAGGCCTCTTCCAGGCGACAATAAAGATAAAGCTTCTAATATATTAGTTTTACCTGCCCCATTGGAACCAAACAATGCNACNGGACACCCAGATGTTGAAATTTCTACATTCTTATAAGAACGAAAATGAGAGATTTTTAANTTTGTTACAGCAATGCGAGACACATGCTAAACCCGCATAGGCATAACAACATATACTGCGCTTTCATCATTNCCTTCACGCATCAAAGTTGGGTCACCNGAGGAATTAAACATAAACACTGCATTTTCTCGATCTACTTGCCCTGCAATTTCCAGTAAGTACTTAGCATTAAAACCTATTTCTAAGCGTTCATCAGCATATGCTACAACTAGCTCTTCTTCTGCTGCACCACTATCAGGTGCATTAACAGATAGAACCAACCTATCGTCTTCTAAGGTAAGCTTTACAGCTCTTGATCGTTCTGATGAAACTGTTGATACTCGGTCAACAGCTTGAGCAAATTCAGCTGCATCAACCTCTAAGCGACGCGTATTACCTTGAGGTATAACCCTGGTATAATCTGGAAATGATCCATCAATTACTTTTGATGTCAGAATTATCTCTGGAGTTGAGAATCTAATTTTTGTTTCAGAAACCGAAACAGCTATCTTCATTTCATCATCATCTAAAAGCTTACGTA
>JGI26112J46591_1000242_pt1 | contig 11795 bp, 13 predicted proteins | sample AOAMet1_08_M0_20_2_FD_46591 | JGI IMG/M metagenome (IMG submission 46591)
TTAATAAATCTTTTTTCATATGATTTTATTTTTGACTAATACAACCAGACATTGTTGTAATTTTAACTATTTCGGTTTCGGGTAATTCTTTATTTCTAATCAACAATTGTGATAACATATTTTTTGAAACTTTCTTAAATATTTCCTCAGAAATAGTACTTTCTTGCATTGCGGCTGGTCTTCCAAAATCTGCGGCCTCTCTTACACTTTGAATAATAGGTATTTCTCCTAAAAATGGAATTCTTAAATCTAAAGATAAATTTTTGGCACCCTCTTTTCCAAATAAATAATATTTATTTTCAGGAAGTTCTTTTGGTGTAAAATAAGCCATATTCTCTATTATGCCTAAAACAGGAACATTAATATTTTCTTTTTTAAACATTGAAACTCCTTTTCTAGCATCATTTAAAGCTATTTTTTGAGGAGTACTTATAACTACTGCTCCAGAAATTGGCAAAGATTGCATTATGCTTAAATGAATATCTCCCGTTCCAGGTGGAAGATCTACTAAAAGAAAATCTAGAACTCCCCAGTCAGCATCAAATATCATCTGATTTAAAGCTTTTGAAGCCATTGGCCCCCTCCATATTACAGCTTGATCAATTTTAGTAAAAAAACCAATAGATAATATTTTTACACCATAGTTTTCAATGGGTTTCATTTTTGATTTGCCATCTACATCAACAGCAAGTGGTTTTTGCCCAGAAACATCAAACATCTCTGGAATTGATGGACCATAAATATCAGCATCTAAAATCCCTACTTTAAATCCCATTTTAGAAAGTGAAACGGCCAGATTAGCGGTTACAGTAGATTTTCCAACACCACCTTTACCAGAGGATATTGCAATAATATTAGAAATGTTTTTAACTTCTTTTGTTGAATTATATATTGTAGGTTCTTTTTCTGTAATTAATATAAAATTAATTTTAACCTCAATATTAAAATCTATATTATCATTAAGAGAATCTACAATTTTTCTTCTAATGGTATTTTTGGCTTGTAGAGTTGGTTTTAAAATTTCCAAATCAATAATAATTTCTTTGTCAAAAACTACTATATTTTTAACCGATCCATTACTAATAATGTCCTCTTTATTACTATCAAAGTGAACATTACTTAAGATTTCAGAAATTTTATTTTTTGTTAACATTTACATTTAAAATGATTCTAAATTGCAAATATACTATTCTAATTCTTTATTTGGATCCCAAAAAAATAATTTAAAATCATGAATTTGATCATTTTTAATTATTAAACCTTCGCTTTCTAAAAGTTGTTTCATAAGATTTATTCCAAAAAAGTGTTTTTTTCCAGTTAACAATCCTATTCTATTAACAACTCTGTGTGCAGGAATATCTTTATTTATATGCGAAGCGTTCATAGCCCAACCGACAACTCTAGCACTTTTGGCAGATCCTAAATATTTAGCAATAGCTCCGTATGTAGTAACCTTTCCAAATGGAATTTTTTTAACTACAGTATAAACTTTTTCAAAAAAATCTGATTTATTTTTTTTAATCATTGAAGCTAAAACTTAAATAAGTGATTTTTTTATCAACTTTTAAATAAATGCTTTCATAATGGGTCTGAATATTAACTACTTCATCAGGTGCATTTTTATTTTTATATACATCATGGTTTGAAAATAATGGCTTGATTGACATGCCTTCTAAAAGTCCAAGTGTGTAACCATGAAGGAATTCACTATCTGTCTTTAAATGCATTATTCCGCCAGACTTAAGAATATTCTTGTATAAAGAAAGAAAATTAGGGTTAGTTAATCTATGCTTTCGTCTTTGAAATTTAATTTGAGGGTCTGGGAATGTTAACCAAATTTGATCGATTTCATTTGTGTTAAAAATATAATTTAAAAGTTCTATTTGAGTCCTAATAAAAAATACATTACTTAATTTTGATTCAACTGCAGTTTTAGCACCTCTCCAAAATCTAGCTCCTTTAATATCAATTCCAATAAAATTTTTATCTGGGTTCAGTTTGGCTAAATTAATAGTGTATTCTCCTTTTCCACACCCAAGTTCAACAATAATTGGATTTGTGTTTTTAAAAACTAATTCATTCCATTTACCAAGAAATTTAAATTTTTTTGATATTAATTCTTCTCTGGATGGTTGAACAACATTGTCAAAACTCTCATTTTCAATAAATCTTTTTAGCTTGTTTTTACTTCCCAAATTCTGTTATTTGAAATTAAATTTAATTATTATTAATTAGATTTTTCTAATGAAAAAGAAAATTCAGAACCTACACCGAGATCACTTTCAACATATATTTTTTCATTGTGAGCGTCAATTATATGCTTAACAATAGCCAAGCCTAAGCCAGAACCACCGGTGGACCTGTTTCCTGAGTTTTCAACTCTATAAAACCTTTCAAATAACCTTTCAAAGTGTTCTTTTTTAATCCCTTTTCCATTATCTGTGATTCTAATAATTAATCTATCCTCAACCAGATCTTCAATAGAAACTTCTGTAGTTCCATCCTCTTTTCCATATTTAATGGAATTTTCTATCAAATTTGTAAGTACCTGATGAATTTTTTCCTGATCAGCATGGACGTTAACTCTTCTCATTTTACTATCAATTAACAAGGAGATGTTTTTTTTGTTAGCTTGAATTTCTAACATTTCAAATACATTGTTGATTATAGATATTAAATTAAATTTAGATTTTTCCAACTTCATATTATCAGACTCTAATTTTGTAATTAAGTCTAAATCTTTTACAATGAATATTAATCTTTCGACAGCCTTTTCCGCAATTTTCAAATACTTTAAATTAACGTTTTCATCTTTTAAAGCGCCATCAATTAGAGTTAAAAGATAGCTTTGAGAAGTAAATAATGGTGTTTTTAATTCGTGAGCAAGATTTCCAATGAAATTTCTTCTAAAATTTTCTTTTTCTTGCATTGATTTAATTTCTGTCTGACTTTCTTGAGAATAGGTCTTTAATTGATTAATTAAATCTTCCATATTTGTAGATATCAAATTACTTGAAATAACATCATTTTGAGGAATTACAGAATTATAAATTTCTTTAATCTTATTCTCAATAAAAAATTTTAAATATAGGTGTATAAAAAAGAAAGAAACTGATGTTAATATTGAAATTAAAATAAAAAACTGACTGAGAGAATTAAAAGAGGAATTGAAAAAAAATTCAATAATAAAATAGATAATTATTGAAAGTAAAAGACCCAACACAAATGCAAATGCAAAAGATTTTAATTTAATTTTACTAAATAAAGACATACTAATATTGATTAAACTTGTATCCTATTCCTTTAACAGTTTTAAAATACAAATCTCCTATTTTTTCTCTTAATTTTCTAATATGAACATCAATAGTTCTATCGCCTACTATTACATCTGATCCCCAAACTTTATTCATGATTTCGTCACGGGAAAATACATTTCCAGGTTTAGAGGCTAAAAGAAAAAATAATTCAAACTCTTTTTTTGGAAGTTGAATTTCATTTTTATTAATAAAAACTAAATATTTATTTCTGTCTATTTTAATTTCTCCAAGATCAATTAATTGAATTTTATTTTCTTTTTTGTGAATTCTTTTAAAAATAGAAGATATTTTTTTTAATAAAATTTTTGGCTTAACAGGCTTTGAAATATAATCGTCAGCACCTGCGTCAAAAGCAGATAGTTGGGTGTAATCTTCATTTCTAGCACTTAAAAAAATAATTCGACTATTTTTTAAAGATGGTATTTCTCTTATTAATCTACAAGCCTCTATACCATCCATTTCGGGCATCATAACATCAAGTAAAATAATTTCAGGAATAAATATTTTTGCTTTNTTTATAGCTTCTTTNCCATTTGAAGCTGCTTTTACNTCATANCCAGCTAAAGATAAATTATATCTTAGAATTTCTATAATATCAGGATCATCATCNACTATTAAAATTTTTGGGATTTTTGACATTATTATTATTTTAATACAAATTTAAATGTTTAGAATATTATATTTTCTTTTATTAACAATAACTTAATATTACTGCAATTGTTTTTTGATTTAATTAAATTTGAAAAATTGTTCAAATTAAATTCAACATATAATTTTAATCAAAAGGCAATTGAAATTTTTAAGTTTCAATATAACAATAATAGTGTCTATTCTCAATATTGCGATTTAATTAATGTTGATGTCAAATCGATTAGAGAAATAAAAGATATTCCATTTTTACCGATTCAATTTTTTAAAAATTATACGGTTTCCTCTTACCATAAACATACACATTCATTTAAAAGTAGTGGAACTGGAGGAAAAAGAAGTGTACATTATATAAAAGACATAAATATTTATATTCAAAGCTTTACTCAATGTTTTGAAAAAAATTTTGGCTCAATTAATAATACTGTATTCTTAGGACTTCTTCCATCTTACATTGAACAAGGAAATTCTTCCTTGATTTATATGGTAGATTATTTAATACAAAAATCAAACAGAAAAGAAAGTGGATTTTATTTAAATGACTATAAAAAATTATATGAATTAATACTGAAACTTGAAAAGTCAGAAAAAAAAATAATTCTTATTGGAGTTAGTTATGCTCTGCTAGATTTTATAGAAAATTTTTCGTTGAACACTGAAAATCTAATTATAATTGAAACTGGGGGAATGAAAGGAAGAAGAAAAGAAATTACAAGAGAAGAACTTCACGATAAACTTAAAAAAGGGTTTAACTCTAATAATATTAAATCTGAATATGGTATGACTGAACTTCTTTCTCAAGCCTATTCAAATACAAATGGAATTTTTAAAAGTCCTTCATGGTTAAAAGTCTTAGCAAGAGACATAAACAATCCATTATCTGTCAATTTACAAGGAAAAGGCGCCTTAAACTTTATTGATTTAGCTAATATAAACTCTTGTTCTTTTATAGCTAGTGATGATATTGGTGAAGTTTATCAAGACTCATCGTTCAAAGTTTTAGGAAGATTGAGTAATTCTGAAATTAGAGGATGTAATTTGATGTTTAATTAAAAGAAATTAAATAATAATTTTTCTTTCCTCTTTGTGCTAAAATATACTTATTACAAATTAAATTTTCTTTTGAAATACTATAAGATGCATCTACTTTTTCTTTATTGATTGAAATGGAATTTTGTTTCAAAGCCCTTATAATTTCAGATTTTGAAGACAAAAATTTTGCCTTGTAAAGAAATTCTTGAACGTTAGAAGGCTGTCTTATTTCATCAAATGAAATAATTATACTTGGCACACCTTCAAAAATATCTAAAAATGTATTTTCATCAAGATCGCTCAGATCTTTAGAGGTAGATTTTCCAAATAAAATATTCGATGCTTTTATTGATTTGTCTAAATCCTCTTCACAATGAACTAATTTTGTAAGATAATTTGCTATTGTTTTTTGAAGAAATCTTTGATGAGGTGCTTCATCGTGTGTCTTTATATATTCTTCTATTTCATTTTCACTATAAAAAGTAAAAATTTTAATATATTTTTTTGCATCAGCATCAGAAACATTAAGCCAGTACTGATAAAATTTGTAGGGAGATGTTTTGTTTCTGTCTAGCCAAACATTTCCGGCTTCTGTTTTACCAAATTTAGTTCCATCTGCTTTAGTAATTAAAGGACAAGTTAAAGCATAAGCTTTTTCTCCAGTTTTTTTTCTTATTAATTCGACTCCACTTGTTATGTTTCCCCATTGGTCACTTCCACCCATTTGAACCAAACAATTCTTTTCAGAAAACAGGTGGTAAAAATCATAAGCTTGAATTAACTGATAAGAAAATTCTGTAAAAGACATACCTACTGTAGAATCCTTACTTAATCTTTTTTTAACTGATTCTTTTGCAATCATGTAATTTACAGTAATATATTTTCCAGTATCTCGAATGAAATCAATTAGATTAATATCTTTAAACCAATCGTTATTGTTACATAAAACAGCAGAATTTTTTTTATCGGAATCGAAATTTAAAAATTTAGACAACTGCTTATAAATGCCATTTATATTTTTATCTAAATCATCTTGACTTAATAAGTTTCTCTCGTTTGATTTTCCAGAGGGATCACCGATCATACCTGTTGCTCCACCAACCAGAACTATAGGTTTGTGACCACATTTTTGAAAATGCATTAAAATTAAAATTTGAACCAAACTTCCAATGTGAAGAGAATCAGCAGTAGGATCAAACCCAATATATCCACTGCAGGAATTTTCTAGTAACTGATCTTCACAACCAGGAATGGAATCTTGAAGCATTCCTCTCCATTCTAATTCTTTAATAAAGTTTTTTGACACAGCTTAAATTTTAACAAATATATACCTCTTGTCTTTAAGAAAAAAGTAAACCAAAAAATAGTATTTTTACATTATGATATTAGTAACTGGAGGAACTGGACTTGTAGGTTGTCATTTACTCTATTCTCTTGTAAAAGAAAATAAAAAAGTAAGAGCCTTATATAGAAAAAATAGTAAAACTGAAAGTGTAAGAAAAGTTTTTTCTTATTACTCAAAAGATTATAAAAAATTATTTGATAAAATTGAATGGGTTGAAGGTGATATTAATGACATAACAAGTCTTGATGTTGCTTTTAAAAATATAAATGAAATATATCATTGTGCAGCCTTTATTTCTTTTAGTAATCAGGATTTAAACGCTATGAAAAAAATCAATGTTGAAGGAACTGCTAATATGATTAATTCTGCCATTGATAAAAAAATTAATAAATTTTGTTATGTTAGTACAATTGCAGCAGTAGGTGAAAGAAAAAATATTATGATTGATGAAGAATGTAAATGGAATGAAAACAATAACCCATATTCAAAAACAAAACATGATGCGGAATTAGAGGTTTGGAGAGGAATATCTGAGGGTTTAAACGCTGTTATAGTCAATCCAGGTGTAATTATTGGAAGTGGTTTTTGGAAAAGAGGAAGNGGAGCTTTTATCACTCAAATAAGTAGAGGAATAAACTACTATCCGCCAGGTTCTACAGGATTTATTTGTGTAAAGGATGTTGTTAAGATTATGAGAGACTTAATGGATAAAAATATATTTTCTGAAAGATTTTTACTTGTTTCTGAAAACTGGACTCAAAAAGATTTTATTTTTTCTGTTTGCAATCATTTGAATTTAAAAACACCTCAAAAAAAAGCTAGTAAAAGCTTAATGATATTAGCACTAATCTTAGATGCTGTAAGAAGTTTTTTTCTAAATAAACGAAGAAGACTAAGTAGTGCCATTATTGAGTCTAGTCACTCTAAAAACAAATATTCAAACAAGAAAATAACATCTGCCTTAGATTATAAATTTATAGAAATAGAAAAGTCAATTAAAGAAACTTGTAAGAACTATAAGCTTAATTAATTAATGATAATGAGTCCTTAATTTCTCTGGTTTCTTTATTTAATTCAATTTCAATAGAGTCTTTAATAGATCTCATTTTTTTTTGAAGTTGAGAATAAATTTTTAAGTATTTTTTTGGTTTTGAAGAATAATAACTGTTACTATTAACAAACTGTATGCTGTCTATATTATGCTTTTTGTATAAAAATGTATCTTTTATATTATAATAATTTAAATCTGAATTATTTCTATACGCCCTACTTGAATTAATGATGTTTATATCTAAAAGAAAATCTACCATTTGTTCCTCAGACATTAAATCAGTCGGACTGTTTTGATCAGAACAAGATATTGTTAAAATTAGTAAAATGAATATTTTTTTCATCTATTAAAAGTTAATTTTTTTCCGCTTAAAGTTGAATTAATTAATCCGTTTTCATAAACTAATTTTCCATTAACAATAGTATGTGTTANTTGAGAATCAAATTGTAAACCCTCAAATGGTGACCAATTACATTTATACAAAATATTTTCTTTATTCACCGTCCATGACTTATTCATGTCTATTAAAACCAAATCTGCATAATAGCCTTTTCTTATATAACCTCTTTTTTTTATTTGAAATAGTATTGCAGGATTATGACACATTTTAGTCACTATTTTTTCAAGAGATATTTTGTTATTCAAATGATGTTGAATCATTGAGACTAAAGCATGCTGTACCAATGGACCGCCAGAGGGACAATCTAAATAAGGTTTAGATTTTTCTTCCAATGTATGTGGAGCGTGATCAGTGGCAATCACATCAATTCTATCTTCCAATAAAGAATCCCAAAGCCCCTCCCTATCATTATCAGTTTTAATAGCTGGATTCCATTTTATAAAAGATTGTTTTTCTTGATAATCTTTATCACTAAACCATAAGTGGTGAACACAAACTTCTGAGGTTATTTTTTTTTCCTTTAAAGGAATATCATTATGAAATAACAAAGATTCAGCTTTAGTAGACAAATGAAAAACGTGTAGTCTAGCATTAGTTTCTTTCGCAAGTTTTATTATTTTTTTTGTTGATTTTAAACAAGCTTCTGCAGACCTTATTTTTGAATGACANTCAAAAGGAATATTTGAATTATATTTTGTTCTATATTTTTTTAAATTTTCATTAATGATTTGTTCATCTTCACTATGCACAACAATAATTAAATCAGTGCTTAAAAAAATATCCTTTAAAATTTGTTGATCATCAACTAACATATCACCTGTTGAAGATCCTAAAAATATTTTTAAGGCAGCTACCTCATTTTTATTTACTTTTTTTATTTCATCAAGGTTTGAATTGGTTGCTCCAAACATAAATGAATAATTTGCATATGAACTCTTGTCAGCTATTTCAAATTTTTTATTTAATTCTTTGATGGTTGTTGTCTGAGGAACAGTATTAGGCATTTCAATAAAAGACGTGATTCCACCAGCTACAGCTGCTTTTGACTCTGAACTTATCGTCGCTTTATGGGTTAAACCGGGTTCTCTAAAATGAACTTGATCATCTATTAATCCTGGAATTAAAATTTTTCCTGACGCATCAATAATCTTGCAATCATTTGGGGTTGAAATGCTTGGACTAATTTGGCTAATTATATCATTTATGATTAATAAATCAGATTCAAAAATTTTTTCTTCATTTACAATCGTTGCGTTTTTAATAAGAATTTTTTTCATTATTTATTAAACAAACTTTTAAACCTCATTATAATCAAACCAAAAATTGCTTCAAAAATAATATTTCCATTCATCTTAGACTCTCCATAAATTCTATCTTTAAATATAATTGGAATTTCCTGCATTTTAAATTTTTTCTTAAAAGCTTTAAACTTTAATTCAATTTGAAAAGCATATCCGTTAAACATTATTGAATCTAAATTAATTGCTTTTAAAACCTTTGCTTTATATCCTACAAATCCAGATGTTGCATCTTTAACTGGCATACCTGTAATAATTCTAGAATAAAAAGAAGCGAAGTAGGAAAGAATAATCCTACTTAAAGGCCAATTAACAACATTAATTCCATTAATGTACCTTGAACCAATCACTAAATCAAAATTTGAGATACATAATTCATTATGCAACCTAACCAAGTCAATAGGGTCGTGAGAAAAGTCAGCATCCATCTCAAAGATATAATTGTAATTATTTTTTAGTGCCCAATTAAATCCATCAGTGTAAGCTTTTCCCAATCCATCTTTATTATCTCTAGAAAGTAAAAACACTTTTTTAGAATTTTTTAAAGCAAATGATTGTACAAGAAAACCTGTACCGTCTGGTGAATTATCATCAACAATTAAAATATTAAAGTCTAAAGAAAGTGACAAAACACTCTCAATAATATTAATAATATTATCAGCTTCATTATAAGTCGGTACAATTACAAGAGCTTTAGACATTTTATTTTTTACAAAAATACAGATTTAAGAAGTAAATTTAATTAAGGATTAAAATATTATTAATTTTGAACNATGAATGAACTAGAAATCATAGATTTTCCAATTCAAAATTGGGTTAAAATAATTATAATTCTAGGAACAGTTCTCATGCTTTTTTCAAGATTATATATTGGAGATAGATTCCAATATTTATTTTCATTTTGGAATATTCACCGCTACTTTCATTATAAATCTGGAGAAACTATTTCTCTATTTACGCCAAATAATATAACAATGTTTTTTTTAAGAATATTGACCACCTCTTTATTTTTATTTATGTTATTTAGAGATAAATATTTGACTGATCAAAAAGAGTTTTTTATTAAACTTTGTATTGGATTAAGCGTTTTGCTACTATTAAAATTTATAATTGAAAATATATTTTCTTTGATTTTTAAGTTCAAAAAAAAATTAAACGAAGTAAGCAGATACAGAATTGGGATTAAAAATTTATTTTCTGTTCATTTGTATTTCTTTCTGATAATAATGATTTTTGGTGATTTACCATTAGAAAATATCTACACTATTTCACTTACGTTGTTTTTGATTTATAATGGTCTTTATTTAAAATTTATTTTAAATAAATACTTAATCAATGGGTTAAAAGCTCTTGTATATTTTATTTTGTACATTTGCACGTTCGAAATCGCACCTATTGCTGGTGTTATTTATTTAATTAAATAATAATAGTATTTATGAAAGTTAAATCAATTTTAGTTTCACAACCTGCCCCAACTATTGAAAATTCACCTTATATAACTTTAAAGAAAAAAAGAAAAGTTAAAATAGATTTTATTCCTTTTATTCATGTTGAAGGAATGACGGCAAGAGAAGTTAGACATCAAAAAATTGATTTATCAAAATTTTCAGCTATTATTTTAACTAGTAGAAACGCCATTGATCATTTTTTTAGAGTTGCAGAAGAAATGAGATTTCCGATTCCAAACGCTCTTAAATATTTTTGTTTATCTGAAGCTGTTGCATTTTATCTTCAAAAATATGTTGTTTACAGAAAAAGAAAAATATATGTAGGTGGAAGAACTTTTGAAGATCTTTCAGTTCAAATAGAAAAATACAATGAAGAGAGTTACTTAGTTCCAAGTGCTGACGTGTTATCTCCAGCAATTCCAAAAAAACTTGATGAACTTGGAGTTAGATGGACTCAAGGAACGTTCTACAAAACAAAAATTAGCGATTTATCNAGTTTAAAAGATGTTTACTATGATATTTTAGTTTTTTTCAGTCCATCTGGAATAGAATCTTTGCTTTCTAACTTTCCTGACTTTAAACAAAATGACACTAGAATAGCGGTTTTTGGTAAAACGACAGTAAAAGCAGCTGAAAAAGCTGGATTAAGAATTGATATTTTAGCGCCTACACCTAAAGTCCCTTCAATGTCTAAAGCATTAGACATGTACATCGAAAAAGCAAATAAAAAATAAATTAAGCTTCTATTTTACTTTTAAAAGTTTTAACAAACCCATCAAAATCTTCTTGAGATTTAATGTTCTTGTAATTATCATCTTTAAAAAGATGCAAATAAATTTCAATTTGCTTAGGATTCAAATAACCCTTAACAGGGCTAATATAGTTCATTTGAGAATCAAAAAATAAAGTTGAGGGATAAGCATTAATTCCTAAAAATCTAGTGAATTCATGAGAAGAATTTCTCTTTTGAGATCTACTTTCATCATAATTTGGATTTGTAAAAGTTTTATTCATGAAATTAACTTTTTCATCTCCTTCGGCGTTAAATTTGACGGCATAATAATTACTGTTAATGTAATCAACAATTTCAGGATTGCTAAAGGTATTTTTATCCATCAACTTACAAGGACCACACCAGTTAGTGTAAACATCAATAATAACGTTTTTAGGGTTGGTTTTCTGTAATTCTACTACTTTCTCCAAAGTCACCCAATTTATCTCTTGAGCTTGGATATTAAAGCATACAAAAACAAAAA
>JGI26112J46591_1000264_pt1 | contig 11314 bp, 7 predicted proteins | sample AOAMet1_08_M0_20_2_FD_46591 | JGI IMG/M metagenome (IMG submission 46591)
GGAGGCAGACTCTGCTGGAGTTGGTCTAATTTTCAATTATACGGATACAGCAACTAAAATAACAACAGTTACTGACAACATATATGGAAAGGATTTAAACTCGGCAGATGGTTACTGGAGGTTAAATAGAGTTAGTCCACAGCCAGGAGGCTTTGAAGTTTCATCATCTTATGATATATATGCGGATGTTGATTTATATGCTGTAGATGTTCATATTTCTGACTGGTCTATTCCAGGTGCTAATGTTTATGTTTCAATTTATGAAGAAGATCCAGCAGGTGGAGATCCTATTCCGCTAGATCAATCTGATGATTATACAATTACACAAGCTGATATAGGGGGATGGGTAACAATTCCATTTATTTCTCCACAATCTCTAACTTCATCTACTAAAATGTATAGAATATCTGTTGGTGCAAATTTACATCCAACAGATTCTGTTGGAGTTGATTTGTCAGGAGAAGGCTCTTTCTCAGCAGATGGTTTGCTTGATAAAGATGCAATATTAACTAATTCAACATCAGGGCCAAGATGGTATACAATTGGTGACATTCCAATGTTAAGAATGAATTTCAATCCAACTACAACTGCAGTTACTGATGTTAAGTCAAGTAGATTTAACCTTTTCCCTAATCCAACAAACGGATTTATTACAATTGAGTTAGAAAAGGCTTCTAAATATGAGCTGTCAATTGTTAATGTTTTAGGCCAAACTGTTTACACGAATTCAATATTTAAAATTAATAATAGAGTTGATTTATCAAGTTTTGAAATTGGTGTTTATACAATTGAATTAAGTGATGGAAACAATATTTATTCAGAAAAGTTAATTGTTGAATAATATAAATAAATAATACAATAAGAGAAGCTTGGTTTTCCAAGCTTTTTTTATGATTTTTTGGTACATTTACAAGCTAATAAATAAAGTAATAAAATGAAAAAAATATACATTACACTTTTGGCATTTATTGTTTGTTTGAGTACATCTGCTCAAGTAAAGCTTCAAGATTTAAAGGCATTTGATTGTTCAAAAGAGATTAATCTTTTTGAGGAAAATCATGTTAAAACTGAAAAGAGAGTCACAAGTACACCCTCACAGAACATTGTTTGGGAGAGTGATTTTTCGGACCCTAATGATTGGGTGTTAGATAACAATGGTCAAAATCCTCCTAATTATGGTTGGTCAATAGATCAAAATTCAGATGGATGGTGGAGTTCAAATGGTATAACATCTACATCAGGAGGTAATTTTGCAGAACTCTCAAATGGTGATCCAACTCAAACACCAGGAACTCAGGCTGGTGCTGTTGTATATACTATGACTATGTCTCAACCTGTAAATATTTTTGACTCTATAGGATCAAGTAATGCAACACTTTCTTTTGAAGAATTTGGGGCTAAGTTTTATGATTTACAAGAAATTCAAGTAAGCGTTGATGGTATTAATTTTGTTACTGTTGGAGATAATTCTTCTTACAGTCAGTTAACTCAGAGTGGTGGCTCGGCATACCCTAATCCATCTTTGAGGGAAATTAATCTTGCATCATATATTGGACCGACACCAACTTCAGTATGGATAAGATTTAGTTGGACGTCAGATTTGAATTTAGCGACTACAGATCCAAATTATTATAATACATGGATAGCATATGGCTGGTATATTGATGATGTTAAAATCGTAGAATCACCAGCTAACCGCGTAACTATGGAAGATGTTGTTATAGGTGGTTTTTGGATTGATTATTTAAATTATTCAGGTGCAGGATTAAATGATATCTATGGATTAGACTATAGTGTAACTCCATTATCTCAACTTCAGAATCGCCCATATTCAATAGAGGCTTTATTTAGAAATCAAGGTACTGTATCTCAAACGGTTGATTTAAATTATTCTATAGTTGGAACAGGAAATGTTACTTCATCTAATTCAGTTGTACTAAATCCTGGCGATAGTGTATTTCTAGGTGCAGCTTTTTCACCTAGCACTGTTGGTTCATTTCCAATAGAAATATATGGAAATGCAGATTCTTTAGGTGCAGGTATTATTCTGTCACAAACTGTTTATGCTACTAAGAACATTGAGATAACTGATTACATTTATGGAAAAGATCTCGGACCTACTAACTCTTCATTCTATATGTTAGGAGGATTGGAAGATCAAAATCATATAACATCAAGATTCGAAATGTATGCGGATGAAGATTTATATTCATTTAAGAGCATATATTGCTGATAATTCAACTGTTGGCGCTGAAGTTAAAGCAATTATTTATGAAGTTGATTCTACTGTTTCTAATGCAAATGGAGGTGCAATTTTAATAGCTGAATCTGATGATTACACCATTACAGCTCAGGATAGAGGTGCATGGGTAGACATCCCTTTTGTTGACCCAGTCAATTTATCAAATGGATATGCATATGAATTTGGTATTGTTGGATACCAACATCCATCTTTAGAATCATATATAGGGCTTTCAGGCTCTTCAATGTACAATGGTGAACATAGTTTGTTTGATGAATTAGGACTTAGTTCATCATCGGCTGGTTCTCCAACTTGGTATTACATAACATCTACTCCTATGGTACGNATGAATTTTGACCCATCATCTGTGATTACATCTGTAGNTGATAAATTAAGTGATAAATTACTTATTTATCCAAACCCTTCAAATGGTTTAATAAATATCGAATTAGATAAGTTAAATTTTTATAATATATCTATCTCAAATNTACTAGCAAAGGAAGTATATAATAGCACTATTTCAGCTGTTAATACTACATTAGACTTATCNAATTTTGATAAAGGTTTGTATTTTNTTGAGTTAAATGACGGTGAAAATATATTTACAAAAAAANTAATTATTGAATAATATTTTTAATTTGTATAAAATAAAAAACCCACTTATGTAGTGGGTTTTTTATTTTAAAAGTGGTGCTACCAAGATTCGAACTAGGGACACATGGATTTTCAGTCCATTGCTCTACCAACTGAGCTATAGCACCATTTTAATGGAATGCAAATTTAAACGTTTTTTTTATTTGAAGTAATTTTTTCTGTAAATCATCAATTCATAATGTAATTTTATATTTTTGAAAAAAACTACATTCTTTGAAACTTGTAATAGACATAGGTAATACTAATGCTAAAATTGCTTTATTTGATGGAAAAAAAATTGTTTCTACAAAAATATTGCAAGAATTTTCTCTCAAAAGCATCATTAATTTTGCTTCTCATTATAAAATTGTGTCAACAATTATTTCAACAGTAAAGACTGTAAATGAGGAATTATTAAAAATTTCAAAATATTTCAATGCAGTAATTTTAGATAAAGAAATACTTGTTCCTATTAAAAATCAATATAAATCTCTTGATACATTAGGTAATGATAGGTTGGCTGGAGTTGTAGGGGCAAATGTAATATGGCCTAAAAAAAATATAGCTGTTATTGATGCTGGGACTTGCTTAACTATTGATTTAATAAGTAATNAGGGNAAATACCTTGGTGGGCGAATTTCTCCAGGAATACAAATGCGTTTCCAATCTTTAAATACTTTTACTGATAAATTACCGTTGTTAAAGTTAGAAAAATCAACTCCTTTTATTGGCGATGATAGCATAAGTTCAATTATTTCAGGAGTTCAACAGGGTATTTTAGCTGAAATTAAATCTGTAATATCTGATTGCAGTGCGCAATATTCTGAGTTAATTGTTGTGGTAACAGGAGGTGATTGTTTTTACTTTGAAAAGGAATTAAAAAAGAGCATATTTGCAGAGCCTAATTTAGTGTTAATTGGATTAAATGAAATATTAGACTTTAATGAATAAATTATTAGTTACTTCAATTTTGTTTTTGTGTTTTGGATTTGAAACTATTGCACAAATATCAACTAGCTCTCCATATTCAAGATTTGGTCTTGGCGATTTACATCAAAATATTTTACCATCATCTATTGCTTTAGGAGGCAGTGTTACTGCGTTAAATGACGCTAAAATTATCAACTCATCGAATCCTGCAACATATTCTGCTTTTACTCCAAATTCTTTTTTACTTACTACTGGAGGATGGCATCAAACAACTAATATTGAAAACACAAGTGACCAACAAATTGCTAATAATAATGCTTTTAGTCATTTACTTGTTGGATTCCCTATTTTAAATGGAGTAGGATTAAGCTTTGGAATGATTCCATTTTCAAGTATAGGTTACGANATGAGTTCNGAGATNATTGACAATACTAATGAATTAAATACTGGAGTCGCCAATTATAGTGGAGATGGTGGTATNAGTAAGGTGTATTTTGGAGGAGGNGNAGAATTATTTGATGGTTTATCAATAGGTTTTAATTCATCNTATTTATTTGGATCATTAAATAGAAGGAAAAAGTTAGATTTTAATGATGATTCNTTCTTAAACAGTAGATCGAATAGTAAAATTAATTTGCAAGGGTATTTCTATGAATTTGGATTATTATATAAAGATAAATTAAATGAAAATGAGAGTTTTACAATAGGTATTACAGCTAATAATAACTCTAAAATTAGAGCTCATAAAACCGATTTGATAGAAGCATTTAACTACTCGGGGTTTTCGGAAATTCCTACTGATACNTTTGTCAATTCTGAGCAATGGGGTTTTACAACTATACCACAACATATCAAATTAGGAATTTCATATCTTAAAAATAAAAAATGGCTTTATATAGCTGACTATAGTATGCAAAATTGGGAGAATTATAATATGTTTGATGAAGAAGATAATTTAGCTAATAGTGAAATTATTTCAGCAGGATTGCAATATACTCCAGATCAGTCCTCTCTGACAAGTTACTTTAAGAAAATAGATTATAGAATAGGTGTTACTTATGGAAATATCCCATTAAAATTTCTAGACACACAATTAGAAGAATATAGTTTAAGTTTTGGATTTGGTATTCCTGTAAATAAATCTAGAACAAAATATGATTTCTCATGTACAATTGGACAAAGAGGAACAAATAATAATAATTTAATTAAAGAACAATTTATAAGATTAGGTTTAAGTGTATCTTATGATGGTATTTGGTTTGTTAAAAGAAAATATGATTAATATGTATAAAAAAATCTTTTTATTTTGTTTAATTATTTCGTTGAATTTTGAATCTAATGCTCAAGGTAAGTTTGGAATTGATGAGCAAAAATGCAAGGAAAATCTATCAATGTTCAGAGAGTATTATAAGCAAGGCAATTTCTTAGATGCTTATGGTCCTTGGATGTGGGCTTTTAAAAATTGTCCCCAAGCGAGCCAGAATATATACAAGAACGGACCTAAAGTAGTAAAAGCTAAAATAAAGACAGATAATAATAATAAGTTACAACATATTGATACTTTAATGATGATTTTTGATCAAAGAATTCAATATTTTGGTAAGGAAGGTTATGTTCTGGGACTTAAGGGGTATGAGCTTCTTGGTGTAGACAAATCAAGAAGTGAAGAGGCACTTGAATACTTAAAAATATCTATTGATTTAGATGGAAATAAATCATCTGTTCAAGCTGTTTATGGTTACATGAAAGCCATGGTAAATCTTGAAAAATCTAAATTAAGATCAAGTATTGATGTTTTAAACGCATATTCAATTGTTTCAGAAATAATAGATTACAATATTATTAATGAATCAAAATCTACAAAATATTTTATTCAATATTCACAAAAAGTTGAAGATTTATTTACTCCATATGCAAAGTGTGATGACTTAATATCTTTATTCTCTCAAAAGTATAATCCACAAATAGATGATATCAATCTTCTCAAGAAAATTGTAAAATTGTTGAGCGACAAGGAATGTACTGATTCTGATTTATTTTTTTCTGCTTCGAATAGATTATTTGAGTTAGAACCCTCAGCATCATCTGCATATCAAATGTCTAAAATGAGTATTTCTAAAGGTAAAATTTCTGATGCAATAACTTTTGCGAGACAAGCAATTGAAACAGAAGAAAACTCTTCAAAAAAAGCAAAATATTATCTTGTTTTGGCAGATGCTTACAGATCTCAAGGTTCTTACTCTTCTGCTCGAAAAGCTGTAAATAATGCTTTATTATTAAGAAGTAATTGGGGAGAAGCATATATTAGTCTAGGCAATATTTATATTGCAGGAGCTAAGAGCTGTGGTACAGACTTTGAGTCTCAAACTGTTTACTGGATAGCAGTTGATGCTTTTATGGGAGCATTATCTGATCCAGACACAAAATCTTTAGCATCAAAAAACATAAATACTTATTCTAAATATTTTCCTAACAAAGAAACATGTTTTTTTAATGGAGTTAATAATGGAAGTAATTATGAAGTTAAATGTTGGATAAATAAATCTACTAAGGTAAGAACAAGTGACTAATTTTAAAATATGCGTTCTATCTTATGTTTTTTTATTTTTTTTTGTTCGTGTTCTAATACTCCTGAATCAATTAAAGATTTTATAACTTTAGAAAAATCTGCTGTTGAAACCATCACAGAAGCTGAAATTTTACATACTGAAAATGGAATTTTAAAAGTTAAAATTAACTCTAATAAAATAGAGAGATTCCATGACAAAGAGCCACAAATAGTACTAACAAATGGTATTGAAATCTTTTTTTATAGTGACAAAGCTGAAATAAAATCTACATTAACAGCGGATAGGGCTGAACTTGATAAAAAAAATAAAATAATGACTGCATCAAAAAATGTAGTTTTAACTTCTGTAGATAATAAAAAATTAGAAACATCAGTTTTATTTTGGGATGAAAAAAGAAATAAGATATATACAAATAGTCAAGTTTTTGTTACTACAAATAAAGAGCAGATTATTGGTGACGGTTTTACTTCAAATACAGATTTTACAAATTATTCGATTTCAAATATAACAGGTGTTATAAACTTACAATCAGATACTGAATAATCTTTATTATCTTTACATTATGCTTTTAACAACTGCAATTATCTCGTTATTATTTTCAGCTTTTTTTTCAGGAGTTGAGATAGCTTTTATATCTGCAAATAAACTTAAACTAGAATTAGATAAAAGTAAAAGAAGACTTACATCCAAAATGATTGCTTTTTTTAGTAAAAATGAATCGGATTTCATAACAACTATGTTAGTTGGTAATAATATTGCATTAGTTGTTTATGGTATTGTTATGACTCAAATCCTAACATCAAAATTTGAATATATTTTCAGTTCTGATATAGTTTTTTTACTAGTACAAACTATTATTACAACTTTAATTGTGTTAGTAACAGCGGAATTTTTTCCCAAAGCTATTTTTAGAGTTTTCCCTAATCAAATTATAAATATTTTTGCAATACCAATTTGGTTTTTATTTATTTTTTTAAGACCAGCTGCAACCTTAATGCTATATTTAGGTAATATTTTGCTTAAATATGTTTTAAATCAAAATATTGCTAAAGATAAACAAGTGTTCGGAAGAACTGAATTAGACGACTTCCTAAGTAATGTCAAATCAACAGAGGGTGATAATGATAATAGAGTTGAAGTAGAAATGTTACAGAACACTTTGGATCTTTCCGAAAAAAGACTTAGGGAATGTATGATTCCTAGAACAGAAATTGTTGCTGTTGATTTTAACTCTTCAATTGATGACATTAAGTCAAAGTTCATTCAAACCAAGCTTTCTAAGTTACTAATCTTTAAAGGAAATATTGATAACATTATTGGCTATATCCATTCATTTGACTTATTTAGAAATCCAAAAAATATAAAGTCTGCTCTACTTCCTATAACTTTTGCACCTGAAAGTATGAAAGCTATGGAGTTGCTAAATCAATTCATTGAAAACAATAGAGGTATTGCTGTTGTTGTTGATGAGTTTGGAGGTACAGCAGGTATTATTACTATTGAAGATGTTACTGAAGAGATAGTTGGAGAAATAATTGATGAATATGATGTTGATGAGGTAACTGACAGTAAAATTGATGATAAAACATTTACCCTACTAGGAAGAAATTATGTAGAGGAAATAAATAAAAAATACAAATTAAAGCTACCTGAATCAGATGACTATGAGACTATTTCAGGGTTGTTGCTCAGTTTTTTAGAAGATATTCCTAAAAAGGACGATATTGTTAAAATAGAATCATTTCATTTTACTATTACGAACGTAAATAAAACAACCATACAAGAAGTTAATTTAAATATTAGTTAAATAAGATATCAATACTTATTTGATATTTTTTTTATCTAACTAACAATCGTATATTCGCGAACTTATAAAATTAAATTAGATTATGGCTACATTACAAAATATAAGAAATAAATCAGGCTTATTGTTAGCAGTTATTGGAATAGCTATGCTATCTTTTATTTTAGGAGATCTTTTGAAATCATCTAATTCTGGTGGCGGAAGTAATGTTGTTGGTGAAGTTTTTGGAGAAGATGTATTAATACAAAATTTTCAGAACAAAGTCGATGAGGGGATTGAAAATTGGAAATCACAAAATCAACAGAAGGTTCTAACTCAATCTACTATTGGACAAATTAGAGAGCAGATTTGGAATCAATATGTTAATGAATTAATTATGCTCGCAGAGTACAGTAAATTAGGAATTGATATTTCTGATGATGAATTCTTTGAACGAATACAAGGGACAGAAGTTCATCCTGAGATTTCAAAAGTTACTTCTTTTTTAGATCCTGTTACTGGTGAATTTGATAGAGCAAGAGTACTTGGTTATCTAAAGCAGATTGATGAAGATCAAACAGGAGAAGCTAGAGCTAGATGGAATGGATTTCAAGATTATTTAATTGGAGTCCTTAAATCAGAAAAGTATAACTCGCTTGTTGGAAAAGCAATGTTTGTTTCTACAAAAGAAGCTCAAAATGCATCTGATTTCTCCCTTAGAAAGAGATATTTTGATTACGTATCTATTCCTTATTCTAGTATAGACAATACTGTTGTTGAACCGACTATTTCTGAATTAAAATCTTTTTATGAAGAAAATAAATCTGATTATACTCAGAAACAATCAAAAGATGTAGACTTCGTTGTTTATTCTGTTGTACCCTCAATTGAAGATGACATGCAAACTAAAACAGAACTTGCAGATTTAGTTTCAGATTTTAAATCAGATATTGATTATGAATTAATGGCAAGAAGAAATTCGGACAATACTAACTCACGTTTTGTTTTTTCTAAATCAGATGAACTGCAAGATTCAAAATGGGTAAATTTATTTAATGCAAAACTTGGGACAGTTATCGGTCCATATCTAACTAGTAATGGTGTTTATAGAATTGCTAAGCTTGCTGAGATACAATCTCGTCCAGATTCAGTTGAAGCTCGCCATATCTTAATTGCACCAAATCAAAATAGAACACTTGATTCTGTTAATCAAATTATAAATGATTTAAAATTACAAATTGAAAATGGAACAAATTTTGGAGATCTTGCAGTAAAATACTCTGAAGATCCAGGCTCAAATTCAGAAATTTTACGAGGAAGCTTAGGTTGGTTTTCTGAAGGTGCGATGGTTAATGAATTTAATGAAATATGCTTTACAGCTAATAAAAAAGATTTAAATATAGTCAACACCCAATTTGGAGTACATTTAATACAAGTTACAAAAAAGAGTAAATCAGCTAAAAAGGTAAAGATTGCATACATCGATAGAATAATTGAGCCATCTACTGAGACGTTTAACACCTATTACAGTAAAGCTGCATCTTTTGTTGGGCAAGTTATAAATGATGGTATCAGTTTCGATACTTTAGTAGAAAAAAATAATCTTGTTAAAAGAAGTGACTCTAAGGTTGTGCCAAATAAATTATCTATTTCAGGACTTCCAAATTCAAGAGAGATGGTTAGATGGTTAAATAAATCTGACCTGAATGCTGTGTCAGAAGTTTTTCAGTTTGACAATTCTTATGTTGTTGCTACTGTTAAAAGTGTAAATGAAGAGGGGGAAATTGACTTTGATGATGTAAAAGAACAGATTACTACATTAGTTATAAAGGAGAAGAAGGGTGTGAAAATCTCTCAAAGCATTCTCAAAGTATCATCTTTAACTGAAATCGCTAAAACAAATGGAACAATAGTGAGTAATCAGAATGCAACTTTTTCAAATGATAATTTAGTTTCAATTGGCTATGAACCAGAGTTGTTAGGCAGTATTTTTGGTTCTACAATAGGAGAAACTTCACCTCCTATTATTGGAAGAAATGCTGTATATGTTATTCAAGTTAATTCTGAAGATGAAGCTATTCTTGGAAATAATTCTCAGCAAAAGAAACAACTAAAAAACCAGGAGATATCTAACGCAAATAGAGCAACTATTAATGTTTTAAAAGATGCAGCTGATGTTAAAGATTACAGAGTAGACTTTTTTTAGTTCTTTTATCGTAGTATCTGTAATCGATAAGAGTCTAAATTTAAAAATATAAAAACTAGAACTGTAAATCCCATTAGCGACGAACCTCCATAGCTAATAAAGGGAAGTGGAATTCCAATTGTAGGCATTAATCCAATTGTCATCCCAATATTTATAAAGAAATGTAGAAATAGAATTGTTGCAACACTATATCCATAAATTCGACTAAAGTTTGATCTTTGACGTTCAGCTAGAAATAGCAATCTTAAAAGTAGCCCTATAAATGAAGATATAAAAATAACACTTCCTAGAAACCCCCACTCTTCTCCAATTGTACAAAAAATGAAATCTGTACTCTGTTCTGGAACAAAATCAAATCTTGTTTGAGTACCGTTTAAATACCCCTTTCCTGTAACTCCCCCACTTCCAATTGCTATTTTTGATTGAATTAAATTATAGCCAGCACCATGAGGATCAATATCAATTCCTAAATAAATATTTACACGAGCTCGTTGGTGAGGAGCTAATACATTGTTGAATATATAATCTACACTAAAAATAAAAGAAACTATTAATGTGCATATTGTTAACAAAGCAAAAATATTTTTTTTAGTTTTTTTATAAATAATTATTACTAGTAATACGATACTAATGATAATACTTATTAGTATAGTTTTTTCAATTAGCAGAGTAAGTGCAAATAATGTTGCAATAATTAATCCAAAGATTAAAATATTACCAGATAATCCTTCTCTGTAAAGTACTAAGATAAATGCACTAAAAACAATTGCCGTTCCTAAATCATTTTGTAAAATAATAAGTAGAAAAGGAATAATTATAATCGCATAAATCTTTAATCGATCTCTAAAAGATATATTTTTACTATTTAGGTTATTGTAGTATTTAGCAAGTGCAAGAGCTGTTATAAATTTAGCAAATTCAGAAGGTTGAAATTTAAATAATCCTAGCTC
>JGI26112J46591_1000270_pt1 | contig 11191 bp, 14 predicted proteins | sample AOAMet1_08_M0_20_2_FD_46591 | JGI IMG/M metagenome (IMG submission 46591)
GACGTTTATTTGGGAATTTACCTAGATAAGCGTTTTTTTTCGTCAGTTTAAAGTTGAGCTGCACTGGTATAGAGGCCTGCTACCTTTTTAAGGTAGTGGGCCTTTTTTGTTTTTGTTATATGGAGTATTAATATGAAAATGGTAACAGCGATTATTCAGCCAAAAAGGTTGGATAGTGTAAGACAAGCTCTATCCGAAATAAATGTAACTGGCGTTACAGCAACTGAAGTCAAAGGTTTTGGCAGACAAAAAGGCCATACTGANCTTTATCGGGGAGCGGAATTTATAGTTGAATTTTTACCTAAAGTAAAGATAGAGATCGCCATCACTAAGGAGCAACTTGATGAAGTCATAGAGTCCATCACTTCCGCTTGCAAGATAAATGGCGGCAAGATTGGCGACGGTAAAATTTTTGTATCAAATCTAGANCAGGTTGTTCGTATTCGTACGGGNGAATCTGGTCCTGAAGCATTATAGGAGANAAACATGGAAANTCAAATATTAGAATTACAATATGCTATCGATACTTTTTACTTTTTGGTAATGGGTGCATTAGTTATGTGGATGGCTGCAGGCTTTTCAATGCTTGAAGCTGGTTTGGTTAGAAGTAAAAATACAGCTGAAATCTTAACTAAGAACATTGGTTTATTTGCCATTGCTTGTACCATGTATATGATTTATGGCTATGACTTGATGTATGGTGGCGGTGCATTATTAACAGGAATAAGTGGGCAAGGAGAGACCTACTCGAATGCTGCTGACTTTTACTTCCAAGTAGTGTTTGTAGCTACTTCAATGTCGATAGTGTCTGGAGCAGTTGCAGAGAGAATGAAATTGTTTTCTTTCTTTGCTTTTGCCTTGATATTTACGACCATCATCTATCCTTTAGAAGGTTCTTGGACATGGGGTGGTGCAAGTGTTTTTGGCCTCTACTCTTTAAGCGACGTTGGGTTTTATGATTTTGCTGGTTCCGGTATTGTTCATATGGCAGGAGCTGCAGCAGCACTTGCAGGTGTTCTATTGCTTGGCCCAAGAAAGGGAAAATACGATGAAGCTGGAAACTCGAAACCAATTTTAGGTGCAAACCTACCTTTGGCTACACTAGGTACATTTATTTTGTGGATGGGTTGGTTTGGCTTTAACGGNGGCTCGGTNTTAGCAATGGCAAGCAAGGAGAGTGCTGATGCAGTTGCAATGGTATTTGTTAATACAAATGCAGCGGCAGCTGGTGGTGTAATAGCAGCACTTCTATTTGCTAAGATTTGGTTCGGTAAGGCAGATTTAACAATGGCACTAAACGGTGCCCTTGCAGGCCTTGTAGCAATTACAGCTGGTCCAGATACACCAAGTGCTCTAGTGGCAACTCTAATTGGAGCTGTTGGCGGTGTTATTGTAGTGCTCTCCATTGTATGGTTTGATCGCAAACTGAGGATTGATGACCCAGTCGGTGCAATCTCAGTTCACGGAGTTGTTGGATTATGGGGCCTCTTGGCTGTACCACTTACTAACAGTGATGTAACATTTTCTGCTCAGCTAATTGGCGCTTTAACCATTTTTGTCTGGGTATTTATTGCATCTGGACTGGTTTGGTATGCACTTAAATCTATTATCGGAATACGTGTTAGTGCGGAAGAAGAAGATGATGGTGTGGATCTTACTGAATGTGGCTTAGAAGCCTATCCAGAGTTTGTTAATGAATGATAAAAAAATTGATAAAGGAGATTCAGTATTCCTTTATTTGGTAAATCTACTTCTATATCCATATCTTTGAAGTAGAAGATTAATAGCTTCGCTGGCGGTTACTCTCCTTTCCGCCAGCCAAGGCTTTTCAGTTAAGTTTAAATGAACAATCAAAACAAACGAATATTAAATTGAAACTGAATGAGGTATATTAGTGGTCAATAAAAAAATAATTAAACGAATAAAATTAAAATGAAACAGTCAGCTCTTAAAATTATTTTAGTCGATGAGAATATGGGGCGCTCTGCTATTCTTCGTCGTGCTCTTCAAGATAAAGGTCATGAAGTAATCTGTCGTTTAGAAGGAAGCTCCAATCTTGCAAATAGCAATGAAATTACCCATGCTGACGTTGTTATTGTGAATGCTGATATTCCAGATGAGGCTGTTTTTGCTAACCTGAGAGATGTCAATAAGACTAAGCCTAAACCTATTGTTATGTTTACTGAAAGTTCTGAAGAACACATGGCCGGTACTGCTATTAGTCAGGTGTTAATGCTTATATTGTTGACGGTCTTGAAGAGAAGAGAGTTCAGCCAATTATTGATGTTGCAATTGCGCGTTTTAGGGAGTTTCAGGCACTCAAAGACGAGCTGGATGCTACTCGAAGCCAGTTAGCCGAGAGAAAGGCAGTAGAAAAAGCAAAAGGCTTATTAATGAAGCATAAAAAAATCACCGAAGATGAGGCTTACCAAATACTTCGTAAGATGGCGATGAATAAAAATAAAAGAATTACTGACGTCGCAGAGGGAATTATAAGCGCTATTGAGTTATTAGAATAAATATAGTATTTATGTAATCTATTTATTTCTAGAAGCTTTTTCTTCATGCCCTGATATTCCAAAACGACGAGCTAATTCAGATTCAATTTCTTCAACGCTAATGTTTTTGTGACGAAGTAAAACTAAGGTATGAAACCATAGATCTGCAATTTCATGAATGATTTCTGCATTTCCTTCATTTTTAGCAGCCATAATTACTTCTTCAGACTCTTCACTAATTTTTTCTAATATTTTATTGGTGCCCTCATTGTATAAAGAGGCAACGTAGGACTTATCTGAAGATGCAGTTTTTCGTTGCTCTAGTATCTTCTCTAAGTTCAATAGAATTTTATCCATAGATTTCTTTAGGGTCTTTTATTACCTCTGCAATACTTACCCATTCATTATTCTCTAATTTATTAAAAAAACAATTAGCACGACCAGTATGACAAGCAATGCCACCTTTTTGATTCACTTTAAGCATAATGGTGTCCTGGTCGCAGTCGGTATAAATCTCAATGATTTGTTGAGTATGTCCTGACTCTTCCCCTTTGAACCATAACTTTTGCCTAGATCTAGAGAAGTAAACGGCCTTTTGAGTTTTAATACTAAGAGATAAGGCTTCTTTGTTCATCCAAGCCATCATTAAGATCTCACTTGTTACAAAGTCCTGAGTTATTACAGGCACTAACCCTTTTTCGTTAAATTGGATTTTGTCTACAGCGTTCATTTGATGTGCATCATTTTTAATGAAACAATTTTACCGATGCAATACAGCGAGATGAAGTTATTTATATTCTAGAGGCCTGCTTTAAGGCTTGCTTCAATAAATTGATCTATATTTCCATCCAAAACGTCTTGAGTATTGCTACTCTCAACACCCGTTCTTAGGTCTTTAATGCGTGACTGATCAAGGACATATGAGCGGATTTGATGACCCCATCCGATATCTGATTTTAAATCTTCAAGTTCTTGTTTTTCGCTGTTTCTTTTCTGTGTCTCAAGTTCATAAAGTTTTGATTTTAATTGCTTCATTGCTTGATCTTTATTAGCGTGCTGTGATCGACCATCTTGACATTGAACAACAGTTGACGTTGGTAAATGAGTAATTCTGACTGCTGATTCTGTTTTATTTACATGTTGCCCACCTGCCCCAGAGGCTCGATATGTATCTATACGAAGATCTGCCGGATTAATATCAATTTCAATATCATCATCAACCTCAGGAGATACAAATACTGAAGAAAATGAGGTGTGTCTTTTCCCATTAGCATTATAAGGTGATTTACGTACTAATCGGTGGATCCCTATTTCACTTCTGAGCCAACCAAATGCATAGTCGCCATTAAAGTGAATAGTTGCAGATTTAATACCAGCAACTTCACCCGCAGAAACCTCCATAAGCTTAACTTTAAAATTGTGCTTATCACCCCAACGTAAATACATACGTAATAACATTTCAGCCCAGTCTTGAGCCTCTGTTCCTCCAGAGCCAGATTGAATATCCAAGTAAGCAGAATTTTGATCCATTTCTCCACTAAACATTCGCTGAAATTCAAATGAAGCTATTGAGGTATCTATGTCATCCAAATCAGAAATAATCCCTTTGACTGCGTTTTCGTCATTCTCTGCCTCTGCCATCTCGAGAAGCTCTTTAGCATCATCTAAAACAGATGTGGAGTGTTCAAATGCACTGCAAAGTGTTTCGAGTTGAACTTTTTCTTTTCCTAAAGCTTTTGCTTTATCGGGGTTAGACCAGATCTCTGAATTTTCTAGTTCTAATCTTACTTCTTCTAAGCGATCTCTTTTCTCATCAACATCTAAATGATCAGATAAAGCGCTCAATCGTCTTTTGAGGTCAGATATGTTTTGATAATTAGCTGAGAGTTCCATGTCTGTATTTTAATCGACAACCAATAAAAAAGCCCCAAAATAGGGGCTTTTATTTAATTTCAACTTTAATGATTATTTTCTTAACCCTAAACGTGAAATTAAATTTGCATAAGAGGTAATATCATTATTCTTAACATAAGAAAGTAATTTTTTACGCTGAGATACCAAGCGAAGAAGTCCTCTTCTAGAGTGGTGATCTTTTTTATGTGTTTTAAAGTGCTCAGTTAAATGCTTGATTCGTGCAGTTAATAGGGCAACCTGAACATCGGCAGAGCCAGTATCACTGGTATCTTTTTGATATTCTTTAATAATAGCTTGTGTATCAATTGACATAATAAAACGTTAGATGTGACAAAAATTTAGTTGCAAATTATACGCTATTTTTTTTAATTGTTGTATTTCTAAATAGAATATTTTAATTATATTTATAAAAATTTTCTTCACCCTCGGGCCTTGTCTTAAAGCGACGATGAATCCATAAATATTGTTCTGGGGCTCTGTTTATTTGTTTTTCTAAAATTTGGTTAGTAATAAACGCATCGTTAATAGGATCATCACTTGGATAATTTNCAAGCGGTTTTTCAAATGACATTTCGTATCCATTCTTAGTTCTGATAAAACTGTATGGAATAACTCGAGTATTATTATTTTTGGCAAGTCTTGCGGTGGCTGTTGCTGTTGCAGTTTTAATACCAAATAAAGGTGCAAAAACACTATTATTAATTCCTAGATCTTGGTCTGGCGCATACCAAATTGGTAGGCTGTTATTTATAGCTTTTACAATTGATCNGGTATCAGTACTTTTAATCATTACAGCACCATTTTTCATGTAACCTTTAACCATCACTTGGTCAAATAACGGATTATTTTGAGGGCGGTAAATATTAGCTATTGTATTGTTAATAAGTAATGCACGACTGCCTAACATCAGTGGCATAAAATGCGAGCAAAGCAAAATAATGCCACCTTCTTTTTTTAAGGCATCTCTAAAATGATGTTCATTGCTGATAGTGAATAATTTTTTAATTTTTCTATCGCTTCCATAATAAGCGTTTGCTGTTTCAAAAAGACTAATACCAATTGCTTCAAAATGCTGCTTAACTAATGAAGTAACCTGAGGTTGTTTTTTTTCTGGAAAACAGTTAGAGATATTAGAATAGGCTGTNGCCCGTAATTTTGACATAAAAGGATAAATAACCTTGCCNATTATTTTGCCAAGGATTACTTGGAATTGAAAGGGAATAAAAACCCCAATTCGCATTAGTAAAATTAATATCCAGGTTGGTAAAAATTTAGGGTGAATAAATTCGATTTTTAACATTAAAATAAAAAGAAATGAAAGTAAAAATAACCTTATAAATTATGCCATTTATTGACAGAGATTTTATCAATGATTTACCTAATAGAGTAGATATTGTTGGTCTAATTAATAAGCGTGTGTCATTAAAGAAGGCAGGGAAGGACTNCAAGGCTTGCTGCCCCTTTCATGAAGAGAAAACACCATCTTTTACTGTAGTACCTACTAAGCAAATTTATCATTGCTTTGGTTGTGGTGAGAGTGGTGGANTAATTGATTTTATAATGAAGTTNGATCATTTAGCTTTTGTTGAGGCAATCGAAACTGTAGCNGGCGAATCAGGCATTTCTGTCATTTATGACCAAACTGCTAAGCCAGTTGATTCGCGCTTTAAACGCTACAATAATTTAATGACAGAACTCNGTAGTTTTTATCAGAACCAGTTAAAACAATCCTCTGCAAAAAAGAAAGTAGTTGATTATGCTAAAAAACGAGGCATAAGCGGNACTATAGCCAAACGATTCGAGCTTGGTTTTGCAGCACCGGGTTGGAGTAATCTTTTTGACAACTACAAAAGTAGTGAGGAGTCTATTCAGGATCTTGTGGTAATGGGAATGCTGGTATCAAAAAAAGATAAGGGAAATGATTACTATGATCGTTTTCGTGATCGCCTAATGTTTCCAATTCATAATACAAAAGGAAATGTTATTGGTTTTGGTGGAAGAGTTTTGTCAAGTAAGGATAATCCGAAATATTTAAATTCACCAGAAACGCCTTTATTCTCAAAATCAAAAGAGCTTTATGGCTTATACCACTGTCGCAAGTATAGCCGAAGGATTGATTATATTTTGGTAGTTGAAGGCTATATGGATGTCATAGCTCTTCATCAGCAGGGTATAACGAGCGTTGTTGCGACTCTTGGTACTGCGACTACGCCTGCTCATTTACAAGTTTTATCGCGCTCTGCAGAAACTATTGTTTTTTGCTTTGATGGTGACAAGGCAGGTCGTGATGCAGCATGGAAAGCGTTAAAGACGTCATTACCAGCTATTACTGCTGGTTTGCTTATTAAATTTTTGATTTTGCCTGAGGGTGAGGATCCAGATACTTTAATTAAGCGTGAGTCAGCAAAATCCTTTACAAATAGAGTTGAAGAGTCTCAAACTCTTTCAAGCTTTTTATTTGATCATATTAAGTCAGAGGTTCCTTTTGAGACAATTGAAGGAAAAACTCTATTTTTAGAAAAATCTGCTGTATTAATTAATTTAGTTACCTATCCTATATATCGACAGCAATTAATCGAGGGCGTTGCTAAAACAATTGGTCAAAATATCGCTCATGTAGAAAAAGCCATAGAGCAGAATACTTTAAATGAGCCTCCGGTATTTAATGGAAATCCATATGAAATTGATCAACCAAAAAACCAACCTTATCACACTGATATAAAAGCAACTTCATCATCTAGCATGAAGAGTCTGATGTCAAGGATGATTTCATGCGTAATAAATTACCCTTCTTTAGTTAACGATCCTGAGACTTCTAGCGTAATTGAAGAGCGAGCAAGAAGGCTACCAAAGTCAAATGTTTTAGTTGAGTTAATTCGTTTTTCTCAGGTTGAAGCAGACCTTACTAAGGAGGCTTTATTGATGCCCTATAAGGCTAAACCTAGGATTTATTCACGTCTTGAAGAGTTGAGTGTATTGGAGCCATTTTTAAGTGAGTATGAAGCTAAAGAGGAGTTTAGTTATGCTTTGACAGCCGCTGAGAAATATTACGAAAGAAAATCAACAAAAGCTTCTATTTCTTCAGCAAAAACTTATGAAGAGCAAAAGACCGTAATGGAAAAAATTATGAAAGGTAAGGTTAATTCAGACTCCAAGAAAAACAATTAGCTTTCTAACTTTGACTGAATCTCTGGATCATTAATTAGTATCCTTTCCATTGCTTTTTTAAATGCCATAGCGGCAGAGTTTGAGCCTTCACATCGATTTCTCAAAGTTGGGTCCCAAGAAACAAAGCATTTTTTAGGGTAATCAAGCCTAACAGCCATAATATATTTAGGATTTATTACTGGTGAAAAACCTACAAAATAGGTACGCTTAGCTCCATCTTTACTGTATTTTCCATCTATAACCATTTCTGCTGTACCGGTTTTTCCTGCAACCTCATAGCCATCGATAACTGCACGATATCCAGAGCCCTTCATGGAAGTAACTGAGTCAAGTATTTCGGCAATTCTTTGGGTAGATTCTGGAGTAAATACTTGCTGCATTTGATCATCATATGTATTTTTTATAAGTTTGAGCGAAGGCAAAGCACCTTCATTTGCAAATATGAGGTAGGCTCTAGCTAACTGCGCTAGATTTGTAGTCATAGGTCCATGACCGAAGGATAATGAACGTTTATCACTTAAACCCCATTTGCTATAGTGCCTTAATTGTCCAGGGTTTTCAATACTTGGCATCAGACCTANTGATTTTCCAAATCCTAATTTATTCCAGGAGTTATAAAAATCCTCATTCTCAAGTCTTTCAGAAACTACAATNGTGCCAAGATTATGTGATTTTTCTAGAATAAGTTGGATTGTCATTTCAAAATATTTATTATCTGGCANTATCTTTCCAACTCGTTCAGTAACATCAATTAATTCATCATCGGTTGCACTAATCACACCTTTATCTAAAGCTAAAAGCATTGTAAATGGTTTCATTGTTGAGCCTGGCTCGGTTTTATCGGATAAGACACGATTTCGGTAATCATCAGCGCTATAGTTTTGGTGGTTGTTTGGATCTGTTGAAGGGTAGTTAGCNAGAGCNAGTATNTCACCATTTGGCGATAGNACAATAGCAGATGCGGCATCTGCTTCATGAAATTTCGCTTGCTCTTTTATAGCGTTAAATACATGAAATTGAATGTCTGCATCAATCGTTAAATTAATGTCTGAACCATTTTCAAATTCTTTAATTATTTCAGTTTCATAGTAGATGCTGGAGCTTTCCTTGTTGTCAGTAATTTTTTTAACACCATCAATTCCAGCTAAATATTGATCATACTCAGCCTCAATACCAAAAACGCCAGCATTCTCTATGTTAGTTTTTCCAAGNAATGGTGCTATTGAATCNTTTTTTGGATAGTATCGAAAAGCGTCAGATTCAATGACTACTCCAGCAATCATTTTGTTATCACATGATTTTTTTTCAATTTTTTCTTTTATTTTTAGTTCAATACCAATCAATAATTTAGCTTTATCAATTAAGTTATTTGAAGGTGATATCAATTTAGTTTCGCAAACTTCTAACCACTGTTTTTTTTGTTTTAATCTTGCAATATTATTGAGAATTGGGTCAGTCACTTTTAAGTCTTTCCTAGCTATGTAATATTTTCGATTGTTTGCCCTCTTGTTTTCAATAGCATCTCTAAATTCTTCAATCGGAATCATCAAAGCTTGTGCTAAAGCTTCTATATATTCATCTTGAATAATCATTGGGTCAAGATTAATTTTTTTATGAATTAGATTAATAGCAAGGATATTTCCTTTTCTATCTAGGATATTACCTCTTATACTATTTTCTTTAATTGTGTGTTCAGCTTTATTTGATGCCTTAATTTTTAGAGATACATCATTTGCCTTGATGTCTGAAATGCTAAAAGCTCTATAGATAAAAATAAATACTATTGCAATAAAACATATTTTGACTAAAGCTTGCCTATTCCAGTAATTTTGAACTCTTTTGATCTTCATATAGAAACGTCTCTAGTTTTAGTTGGTGGAAACATTAATAGTTTTTCTTGTGATATTTGAAAGATCGAAACACCACTTTGTAGTTCTGAGTATTCCATTAATAGCTGCCTGTTTATTGCGTTAGTGTGCTCATGTTGCTCTTTAACTATTTTTTCTTGCTTGTAAAGTAAGTACATTTGGTAGTGCCAATGAATACTCATTATTGAAAGTGAAATTATTAAGATTAATAATAGAGTGTTGATAATGAATGATTTTTTCAAGATTGCTAGCATTTTTCTACCAATCTCAAAATGGCACTTCTAGATCTTCTATTACTTAATATCTCTTGTCTAGAGGGTTTAATTTTCCCCAAATCTTTTAGGATGCATTGAGAATTATCATCAGTTCTTATAGGTAAGCCCTTTAATATCTCTTTAGGGCGCGAATGTTTACGGATAAATTGCTTAACAATTCGATCTTCAATTGAATGGAACGTAATTATAGCCAGCCTTCCATTCGTTGATAAGGCTCCAATGCTTTGATCAAGTGCCTCTGATAGTTTTTTTAACTCGTCATTAATTACGATTCTAATTGCTTGAAATGATCGAGTAGCTGGATGTTTTTTTTTGCCAGGCCTTACAACAGTAGAGATAAGGTTTGCTAGCTCAAGAGTAGAGTTTAGGTCGTTATTTTTTTGATACTCTTTAATAGTTGATGCAATAATTCTACTTCTTTTTTCTTCGCCATACTGATAAAGAGCATTTGCAATTTCAGTCTCGTTGCTATCTCTTAACCAGCTGGCTGCAGTAACGGTTTGTGTTTGATCCATCCTCATATCAAGTGCGCCATCTTTATTAAAACTAAACCCTCTGTCAGCATTATCAATTTGAGGTGAAGAAATGCCCAAATCCATTAATATTCCATCCACTTTTCCTAATAAATTTAATTGACTAAGATTGTCTTGAAGCTTTGAAAAATTACAATGAATTGTTGTTAAGCGTGGATCTGGTAGATTTATTCGTGCATAGTTGATTGCGTCCATATCTTGATCAAGACCAATAACCTTTCCAGAATTTCCAAGATTTTTGAGTATTCCCTTGGTATGTCCACATCTACCTAGGGTGGCATCAATATAGANACCATCANNCTTTATATTAAGGCCCNCTATAGATTCATTGAAAAGCACTGATTCATGATGGTTTGTTTCTATCATTGAACCAATTCTCTTAATTGATACATCGTCTTAAAGTGAAAGTTTTAAAATTTCTTCAGGGATTTCAACTTGAGTACTTAATTTTTCGAGTTTTTCAATTTGCGTTTTCCATGATTGCTCATCCCAAATTTCAAAACTATGACCTTGGCCACTTAAAATGGCTTTGGATTTTAAGTCTGCATAATTTCTGTGAGAGCTTGGGATTAAGATTCTACCAATCTTATCCAAATCACATTCGCTAGCATGGCCGATAAGTTTTCTAGAAAGTCTTTTGGAGTGAACATTTAAAGAGGGTAGTTTTGAAACTTTTCTTTCAAGGTTTTGCCAATCAGTTAATGGGTAAAGAACTAAACAATCATCATCAGGATGGACGCTAAGAACCATTTGACCCGAACAAGCATTGTCAATTTGCTCTTGATGACAGGTGGGAATTTTTATTCGACCTTTTGCATCAATTGATAAGAGATGAATTCCACGAAACATAAATCCATTTTATACCATTATTTACCATATATCACCACAATTGATTATGCATCGAATAGGCTTTGTAACTTGTTTGTTTTATTTTT
>JGI26112J46591_1000283_pt1 | contig 10736 bp, 8 predicted proteins | sample AOAMet1_08_M0_20_2_FD_46591 | JGI IMG/M metagenome (IMG submission 46591)
TATCTCAGCTTCAGCTAATGAGACTTTACCGTTAGAAACTTCTTGTCCATTTACTGTAATGTTACCTTTTTTTACTGATTCAACTTTTTCTATTTGGCAATTTTTCGAATCTTCAATTATTTCATATGCATTAGGAGCTAAAGTTATAATTGCTATATCACTGTGAATTTCAATATTTTCTATTGCCTTACTTGAGAATGATTTTCTTTGTACTTGTATGGGATCAGTTGAAGTCGGTAATGCGATAACATTAGAAGCAATACCAGCTTTAAGTTTTATACCTAGTCTAGGTGCGATCATCTTTGAGGTATATGAATTAGCAAACACAATGACATTTACATCGTTTATATTTTTTGAAATAAATTCTGTTGTTGCTTCGCTGTCACCTTTATGAATTATGTCAGATGTTATAATTTTAGATGCTCCATATTTTGCTAGTTTCTCTAGTTCTTGCTTACTTTCATTGCCAAATGAAATGGCAACAAGATCTGTATCTAACAACTTCGATACCTCATTTGCGTATGATATTGCTTCAAAGGTACTTTTCCTAAAACTTCCATCCCAACTTTCTGCGTATATTAATACTGACATTTTTTAATTTCTTTTTGTTTATATAACTTTCGCTTCATTTTGCAGTAACGATACTAATTCTCCAACATTATCAGGGGAAACAAGTTTACAAGCCCCTTTTTCTGCAGGTTTTTCAAATTTAACAGAAGTGCTTAGGGTTTCAATATTTGATGGCTCTATTACACTTAGTGGTTTTGTTCTTGCCTGCATAATTCCTCTCATATTAGGTATTCTAAGCTCGGACTCTTGTACCAAACCTTTTTGACCACCAATAATCAAAGGGAGTTTAGCTGATAATTTCTCTTTGCCGCCATCTATTTCTCTAGTTATTTGTACTATACCATCTAAAAAATTAAGTCCGTTACAGGCATTAATGAATGGTAGGCTTAGAAATTCTGCAACCATACCCCCTACAGCACCTCCATTATAATCAATAGATTCTCTTCCTGTTATTATTAAATCATAGGAATTACTTTTTAAGTATTCAGCTATGTGATATGCTGTTGTAAAACTATCTTTAGGCGTATGATTTATTCTTATTGCTTCATCAGCACCGATAGCTAATGCCTTTCTAATGACAGGTTCCACTTTTTGTTCTCCTACTGTTATTGCAATAATTTTACCGCCGTGTTTTTCTTTTAGCAATATAGCTTTTGTGAGTCCAAACTCATCATATGGATTAATAACAAATTGCACTCCATTGTCATCAAATTTACTATCATTATCAACAAAATTAATTTTTGCTGTTGTATCAGGAACACTACTTATGCACACTACAATATTCATTCTTATTGAATTTTAAATTAGTTTGATGCAAACTTAGAAAAAATGCAATTAATATTCTACTTTATTAGTACATAAAATGCATATTCTGAAATTATAAAAAGACGGTATAATTATGAAATTTGTATAAAAATACTACTTTTGCACCCATTTTAACAACTAAACAAAAAACAAAATGGAATCATACATGATATATCTACCAATTATATTGGCTACAATAGGCCTTATTTATATGACTATAAAGAAGTCTTGGGTATTGAAACAAGATGCAGGTAATGGGAAAATGAAAGAAATTTCTGACCATATTTATGAAGGAGCGTTGGCTTTTTTAAAAGCTGAATACAGACTCTTAGCTATATTCGTAGTTGTTGTAAGTATATTGTTATTTATCGTGTCTACAATTGTGCCATCAACACACTGGCTTATTGTAATTGCTTTTATTTTAGGGGCAATTTTCTCAGCACTTGCTGGAAATATGGGTATGAAAATAGCTACTCAAACAAATGTAAGAACTACTCAAGCTGCTCGTACGTCCTTGCCTAATGCATTAAAAGTATCTTTTGGTGGTGGTACTGTTATGGGATTAGGGGTTGCTGGTCTAGCTGTTTTAGGTTTAACGGCTTTCTTTATCGCTTTCTACAATATTTTTATGGGTGGAACATGGACAAATACTCATGATATGACTATCGTTTTAGAAACTTTAGCTGGTTTTTCGTTAGGAGCTGAGTCTATTGCTTTATTTGCTAGAGTTGGCGGTGGTATTTATACAAAGGCTGCTGATGTAGGAGCTGATTTAGTAGGCAAGGTTGAGGCTGGTATTCCAGAAGATGACCCAAGAAATCCTGCAACTATTGCAGACAATGTAGGTGATAATGTAGGTGATGTAGCAGGTATGGGGGCTGATTTATTCGGATCATACGTTGCTACGGTATTAGCTGCTATGGTTCTAGGAAACTATATTATTGAAGATATGGGNGGGAATATTAATGATGCATTTGGGGGAATTGGACCAATTCTTTTACCAATGGCAATTGCTGGTGTTGGGGTTATTATTTCTTTGATAGGAACAATGCTTGTTAGCATTAAGGACAATGATGCAAAGGAAGATCAAGTTATGGGTGCTTTAAACAAAGGAAATATCACATCAATTATATTAGTTGCAATTTCATCTTACTTTTTAGTAAATTATATGTTGCCATCTACTATGCAAATGGAATTTTTTGGAGAAGGACTAATTGAAATATCAGCTATGAGAGTTTTTTATGCTACAATTGTTGGTTTAATAGTAGGTGGTGTTATTTCGTCAGTAACAGAATATTATACAGGACTAGGTAAGAAGCCGATTTTAAAGATTGTAGAGCAATCAAGTACTGGAGCGGGAACAAATATAATTGCAGGCTTAGCAACAGGGATGATATCAACATTTCCTACAATTTTACTATTTGCTGGAGCTATATGGAGTTCGTATGCTTTTGCAGGATTTTATGGTGTTGCTATGGCAGCATCTGCAATGATGGCTACTACTGCAATGCAATTAGCTATTGATGCATTTGGACCAATATCTGATAATGCAGGTGGTATTGCTGAGATGAGTGAGCAAGATCCAATTGTAAGAGAAAGAACAGATATATTAGATTCAGTAGGAAATACAACTGCTGCGACAGGAAAAGGTTTTGCAATTGCTTCTGCAGCATTAACTTCTTTAGCTTTATTTGCTGCGTATGTTACTTTTACCGGAATAGATGGTATAAATATTTTTAAAGCTCCCGTTTTAGCAATGTTGTTTGTTGGAGCTATGGTCCCAGTGGTTTTCTCTGCTTTAGCAATGAATGCTGTTGGAAAGGCGGCAATGGAAATGGTATATGAAGTAAGAAGACAATTTAAAGATATACCAGGAATAATGGAAGGCACTGGTAAGCCAGAATATGATAAATGTGTTGAGATTTCTACTCAAGCTTCATTGAAAGAAATGCTTGCCCCTGGTCTTCTGACTATTTTATTTCCATTGATAATTGCTTTTGTTCCAATGATATTTGGAATGAATAATATGATAATTGCTGAAATGCTTGGAGGATATATGGCTGGTGTAACTGTATCTGGTGTTTTATGGGCTATTTTCCAAAATAATGCTGGTGGAGCTTGGGATAATGCTAAAAAATCATTTGAAGCAGGTGTAATGATTAACGGTGAAATGACGTATAAAGGTTCGGATGCGCATAAAGCGTCAGTTACTGGTGATACAGTTGGAGATCCATTTAAAGATACTTCTGGTCCTTCGATGAATATTTTAATAAAATTAACTTGCTTAATTGGTTTAGTTATTGCTCCAGTTTTAGGTAATGGCGAACACGGTAATAGTGAAAAAGTCGATGTAACTAAAGTTGAGGCTAATGAAGAAATAGAGCTGTCATCAAAAGCATCGAAAAACATATATGCTCAGGCTTCATTGTCTGGCTATGTAGTTGAATCTAAAGTTTTTGAGATGCTTACTATTGATAAATTTGAATGTCAAGATGATATTATATGTCAGAAAATTAGTGATAAATTCACATTTCCAATTACTTTTACGGCTAATTCAGACAGAGAAAATCAAGAAAATAAACTATCAGGAGTTTTAACTTTTTTTGAAGGTTCAAAGTTGGATGTTGAATTAGAATATATTTTTAAAAGAAATGAAAATGGTATTATGTTTATGACAGGAAAAATACCAGTTGTGTCGGTAAATATTGATGGAATTGAAAATAATTTTATTTTAAATATTAAGGCAAAAAAATAATAAAAACTATTTTAATATAAAACGTAGATAATTCTCCGTTTTATATTAAAATAAACCATTTATTTCTGCATCTATTTTCTCAATTATAGCACTTAAATCTTCGTCACTCTCAGCATAATTTATATTATCAACATCAATGATTAATAATTTGCCCTTAGTATATTCTTCATCCAGGCCTCATAGCGTTCATTTAGTCTAGTTAGGTAATCTAAACGAATACTATTCTCATAGTCTCTTCCTCTTTTTTGTATTTGCTCAACTAAAGTAGATACCGAAGCTCTCAAATAAATTAACAAATCTGGTCCGTCAATAAATCCATCCATAAGATTAAATATCTCCATATAATTATCAAAGTCTCTGGAGCTCATAAGTCCCATCTGGTGTAGGTTTGGGGCAAATATTTTAGCATCTTCAAAAATTGTTCTATCTTGTATATATGTTTTGCCACTTTCTTTAATTGAAACAATTTGTCTGAATCTACTATTTAGAAAATAAACTTGTAAGTTAAACGACCATCTTTGCATATCTTTATAAAAGTCATTTAAGTATGGATTGTTTTCTACATCTTCATAATGAGCTTCCCATTTATAATGTTTAGATAGTTTTGTAGTAAGTGTTGTTTTTCCTGAACCTATGTTTCCTGCTATGGCGATGTGCATTTTTATAATTTTTGTCTAAAATAAAAAAAGTATTATTGATAAATATGATAATCTGAATTTAGTGTTGATTATTGTTGAAAACTTCTGCTGATAGAAATAATATTATCTGCTAGTTCTCTATTTTCAGAAAGCCTGGGGATTTTAAACTGGCCTCCAAGTCTATTATTTTCCTTTAACCATAGATAAAATTCATTATTTTCAAGTACAAATAGTTTGGGCGCTTGAAGAATAATGTTTTTATATCTTTTAGCTTCATAGTCAGAATTTATTTTTTTTAAGGAAATATCAATTTCCTTAATAAACTGGTTTAAATTTTCAGGCTTCTTATTAAACTCAATAAGCCATTGATGACAACCACAATGTTCATCTAGAAATATTGGAGCAACCGTATAATCAGAAATTGAACAATTAAACTTTTCACAACAATATGTTATTGCTCTGTCAGTATTATGTACCATTAATTCTTCGCCAAAGCTATTAATACAAGATGTAATTCTTCCTGTAATTTTAATTCTGAAAGGAAAAGTTGTAGTGAAACAAACAAGATCCCCAATTATATATCGCCACAAACCAGCATTTGTAGTGATAATAATAACATAATTGACTTTTTGCCTTACTTGATTTAAACCAATGGTTTCTCTTATTCCTTTATTATAATCAGATATTTCAATAAATTCATAAAATATTCCATTATTAAGTAGTAGTAATAGACCTTTACTTTTTTTTAGGTCTTGCAAGCCAAAGAATCCCTCAGATGCATTATACCCTTCAAGATAATTCATTTTATTATTTGGAATTAATGTGTCAAATTGACTTCTATATGGTTCAAAGTTAACTCCACCGTGCATATACAACTCTAGATTCGGCCAAACTTCGCAAATATTTTTTTTACCACTAATTTTCCACTATTCTTTTGAGAAGAATCAACATCCATGAAGGTACTCCAGTAATATTTGTTATGTTTTCATTTATTGCTTGTAATGCTATTTTATTTAATTTTTGATCCCATTCTTTCATTAGCGCAGTTGAGATGTCAGGAACACGATGATAGCTTACCCAAAATGGAAATTCATCAAGTAAAATTGCTGACAAATCGCCANTTTTATTAGATAAATTCTTTGATATTGATCCNCCAAGCATTAANCCTTTCCCATTGTAAATGTTTTTNTTAGGAAAATTATTTTCATATAAAGATAACATNTCTTTACCTGNTCTAAAGTGACAATGAGATAGGGAATCTTTAGTTATTGGTATATATTTACTTTTATTATNTGTTGTTCCTGAAGATTTTGCAAAGAATTTNACTTTGCCNGGCCAAAGAATATTTTTTTCATTATTTCTTGCCTTTTTAATATATGGCTCAATNTCTTCATATNNTCTNANTGGNATATTGTTTTTGAATGNACTAATATCTTTGATATCATGAAATTTATGATCCTTACCAAACTTTGTTTTTTTGCCTTTTTTTATTAGATTTTCAAATACTATTTGTTGATACTTAGTTGGATTATTAATCCATCTATAAATACTATTATTACGTTTTCTCATCAAAAAAGAAAGTAATGTGTTTTTTAGAGTGAATTGAATCAAATGTGTAAATTTAAAAGCTGAAAATACAAAAAATATGTTTCGAAATACACTAAAAAAAATGAACACATCATTAAAGGATGTGGTAAACTATACTCTAGATATACATGGAGAGATTCACGATATGAATAGATATATTGGTAAAAAATTAATTATTAAATGGAGTGGAAATGTTGTATGTAGTTGCGAAAAAATAATGACATCTTTTTATAGAAATTCAGGATATTGTTATAAATGTTATTGGGAATCCCCTTTAGCATCACAATCTATTTTTAAGCCTGAATTATGTACTGCACATTTAGGTATTGAGGAAAGGGATTTAGCTTGGGAAAAAGAATTTCAACTTACTCCGCATTATGTTTATTTAGCTAATTCTTCTGGTATTAAAGTTGGGATAACTAGAGGAACACAGGGTGTTATAAGATGGATGGATCAGGGAGCAAGTCAAGCTATATTGTTAGCTGAAGTTCCAAACAGAAGATTCTCTGGAGATATTGAGGTTTCACTGAAGCGTTTTGTAGCAGATATAACTAATTGGCGTAAGATGCTTTCGGGATCACCAGATAAAGTCGATCTAGTCAAAATGAAAGAGGAACTTTCAGTTCATGTGCCAGATGAATTAAAACAATATATTTTACCGGATAATACAGTGACAGAGATAAACTACCCTGTTACCAAATATCCAGTTAAGATTAAAAGTGTAAAACTTGAAAAGTATCCAACTATAGAGGGAGTTTTATTAGGAATTAAAGGTCAATACCTCTTGCTTGATAACGATAGAGTTTTTAATGTAAGGTCCCATGAAGGTTTTATTTCTGAGTTTAGTGTACAAGAAANAATTCAAAAAACTTTATTTTAATTCAATTGTAAAAGGGAGTCTAGCTTGTACTTTATCTCTNCTAAGTANATTTTCAATTGGCTTTGTNAATTCAGTGCGTACTCCTATTTTATCAAGTAAAATATTTGAAATATTTGAACCTGAGGCAAATTTAGTTGCAAATTCTGAAAAAGGATCTTTCTTTTTTGGAAGTGATATAATACGATAATCATCAATATTAGCTAATGTTGATGCTATATCAATAGCTTTCTCAATGCCACCGTAAGTATCAATTAGCCCTATTTTCTTTGCATCGTATCCTGTCCAAATTCTTCCTTGTCCAATCTCATCAACAGATGACTTGCTAATATTTCTGCCTTCTGAGACATGAGTGATAAATGTCTCATAAACATTTGCTATACTTTTTTGAATCTTTCTTTTTTCATAATTAGTTAGTGGTCTATTAATCCCCATGTCAGCATATTTATTTGTATTTGCTGTATCAATAGTAATTCCTAATTTGTTCTTATAGAAATTTTGTAAGTTAGGTATCATACCAAACACACCTATTGAGCCAGTAAGCGTTGTTGGATTTGCTACAATACTATCTGCTGCACACGCAATATAGTAACCGCCACTTGCCGCATAATCACCCATAGAAACCACAAATGGTATTTTTGCTTCTTTCGTCAATATAGTTTCTCTCCATATTACATCTGAAGCTAAGGCACTACCTCCACCCGAATTAATTCTAAAGACAATGCCTTTGACATTTTTATCTTCTCTAGCATCTTTAATCGCTTTAGCAGTAGTTTCTGANCCAATGCTNCTTTCGCTTCCCTTNCCAGAACTTATTGANCCAGTGGCATAAATTATAGCAATTTTATTTCTACTAATATCTTTTGTATTGANTTTCACACTAGAGTACTTNTTAATAGAAATTATATTCAACTTTTCACTTTGGGATAGAGATAATAAGCTGTCATTAACCTGATCTTGATACATTAAAGCATCAACATAATTTAATTCAATACAAGATTTAGCATTTTCTAACGAGAGTTGATCNGCATGATTTTGAACCTCAGAAATAGTAAGGCCTCTTTGATTAGCAATGCTATCCATTAAATTATNAGCTATTGAGTTAAGAAAAAGGGACATCTGTTCTCTGTTTTCTGCNCTCATTTTAGTTAAAGTAAAAGGCTCAACTGCGCTTTTNAATTTTCCGTGTCTAATAATTTGCATATCTATATCAAGTTTTTCTAGTAGACCTTTATAAAACATTGGAGATGCAGAAAGTCCTTTTAAATCTATTACACCTTCAGGATTCAAATAGATGCTATTTGAAACAGAGGATAAGTAATAAGATAACTGTGAATATACTTCTGAGTAAGAGATAATTCGCTTTCCTGTCTTTTTGAATTCAAGTAGTTTATTTCTAATTTCTTCTGTTTGTGATAAGCCAGCATTTACAATTGTATTATTTAAATAAATAGCTACTATATTGTCATCATATTTAGCTTTTTCAATATTATCCAAAACTTCCTTTAACTCTAAATTATCTAACATTTCTCCTGTAAAATTGAATGCTTCTAAGGGATTTGTTGGACTTCTCTCAACTATGGTATTATTAGATAGATCTATTTTAAGAATACTATTCTTTTTAATTTTAACTTCATTATCAGTACTTGCAATTGAAAAAATTACTAGCATTATTATTAACAATAGTAGTATTGAAGAAACTATACCAATTATAGTTGATAATATATTTTTTAAAAATGATTTCATTTGTTTAATTTTATACAAAAATACAATTATTAATAGTCTATTCTTTCTTTCTTATTACTTTTGATTAAATTTAATACGCATGAATGTTGCATATTTACAATTAGGAAGTAATATAGGAGATAGATTTAAACAACTATCGAGCGCTGTCAATTGTATAAAAGAAGAAATTGGAANTGTTCTTTCCTTCTCTCAGATTTATCAAAGCACGCCTTGGAGAGTTGAAGGGCAAGAGAATTATTTGAATCAAATNATTAAGATTGAAACAAATTTATCATCTAATGAACTGTTAAGGGGTGTACTTTTAATTGAAAATAATTTAGGAAGAATAAGGATAGAAAAATGGGGAGAAAGATTGATAGATATTGATATAATCTTTTATAATGACGATATTATTGAAACTATAGATCTGTGTATTCCGCATAAACATATGCATGAAAGAAATTTTGTTTTAGTTCCTTTAAATGAGCTTGCGCCACTTTATGTTCATCCTAAATATAAAAGAACAGTAAATCAATTGCTTAATGAAACTAAAGATAATGAACAAGTAATTTTATATGAGGTATAAACATATTGCAATAGAAGGTAATATTGGAAGTGGAAAAACAACATTATCTAAAATGTTGTCTAAGGATAATAATGCTAGATTACTATTAGAAGCTTTTGCTGACAATCCTTTTTTACCTAAATTTTATAAAGAACCTTCAAAACATGCATTCGCCTTGGAACTTTTTTTTATGGCTGAAAGATACCAACAGTTCAAGCTAATAAAAAATCAAGATTTATTCAAAAATCAGATAATTTCAGATTATTTTTTCGTCAAATCAAAGCTTTTTGCTCAAACAAATCTTAATAAAGATGAAATGCAACTATTTAATAGATTATATGAGATAACTTCTTCGTCAATTCCATCACCTGATTTGGTAGTTTATTTATATTCAGATATTAATAGACTACAAAAAAATATTAAAAAAAGAGGAAGAGATTTTGAACAAAAAATTAGTGATAGTTACTTACATAGTATACAAGATAAATATCTAGATTATTTACGAAAACAAAACGATTTCCCAGTGCTATTGATTGATGTTACTTTAGTTGACTTTGTTTCTGATAAATCTGTTTATAATCGTATAAAGGATATTTTAAAATTACATTATGATCCTGGCATTTCTAAAATAGATTTATGATGTTATCTTTATGATTTTCACACAAATAAAAAAGCTCCATATGGANCTTTTTTTAATGATAATTAATAATATTACTTTGTTAAATCAATGAAATTGCTATCAGATCGCAAGTTGTAAAATTCATAATCATTAACTGCTTCTGATTTAAACTTAGAATTAGCGTTAATAGCTTTTTTAAGCATATTAATAGCTCCATCATTATCTCCAGACCTTACCTTTGCTATTGAATTAAGATAATAGCACTCTGCAGTAGATTCATTGCAAGCAACATTATTTGATCCGTTCATTAATTTAGCTAGTGTCGCGTTATGTGATTTGCTATTTTTGAAGTAACGAACTGCTTTATTGTATTCTCCTTGTCTTATATCCAATATTGCTTGGTTCCTTTCAGTTGTATTTGCTTTGTCAAATAAAACTTGAGCATTTGCTAGTTTGCCAATTCTTGCTGCAATAATTCCTTTGTTTGTACTTATGTCAGAATTTTCTTCTTTAATTGATGTTGCTTTGTTAAGATAATCCATTGCAGAATTTAGATCGCCATTTGCTATGTGAATACAAGCAATATTATTGTATCC
>JGI26112J46591_1000284_pt1 | contig 10715 bp, 10 predicted proteins | sample AOAMet1_08_M0_20_2_FD_46591 | JGI IMG/M metagenome (IMG submission 46591)
TGAAAAATATTGATTTAGTATCAGTTTGTGCAGGAACTCATAACGAAAACTCCTCAAAAAAATTAATTAATTTAATTGAAAATTACAATATTAGAAAAGATGATGATAGAATTTACTTCTCTCAACTTTTAGGTATGAGTGATAATATTTCTTACAATACTTCTAAAGCTGGATTCAATGTTGCAAAATATGTTCCATACGGTCCAGTTAAAGATGTTATTCCATATTTAATTAGAAGAGCTGAAGAAAACACATCTATAGCAGGTCAAATGGGAAGAGAGTTACAAAATATTGTTACTGAGAAAAGAAGGAGAAAATCTATTAAATCATAAAAAATTACTATAATCAGTAATTTTTAATTATCACAAATTTTTAATTCATTGTTAAAATAAAATTTCATAACGCGAACACTCTTATCATTATAATAACACAACTCAAACTCAACCGTTACTTTATCTCCTCTTAATGTGTTTTCAATTACAAAATATTGACATGGCTCTGAATTTTGATCAGATAAATCAAAATTAACATTACCATCATTTAGAACACCTAATAATTCATCTTTAGAAATATCAAAATAACTTAGTTGACACTCAGCCTTATCAGTAAAAATTGTTTTGTCATTTACTAAATGTGATATAACTCTTTTGTCCATATTAAAGTAATCTATATAAGCATAAAAGGTATTCTTCAACCTATTCTCTGGACCCATTGATAAAAAGAAAATTGAAATTAGAACTCCAAAACCAAAAAAAGAAAGTCTTCTTAACATATTTATAGAGTAGACATTATTAAATTTAAATCTTTGAATGGAATTTTAAAGTTCTTACTTAATGTTTTATTTGTTAGATAACCATTAAAAGTATAAACTCCTTTTCTTAGAGATTCATACCTTCTGATAGCACTANCAATACCTCCCTCTTCAGCTATAATTAATAAAATAGGTGTTAAGATATTACTTATTGCTATTGAGGCAGTTCTTGAAACTCTAGAAGTTATATTAGGAACACAATAATGAACTACATCATGCTCAACATATGTAGGATTATTATGAGTTGTTAATTTAGATGTCTCAAAACTTCCACCTTGATCAATACTAACATCAATAACTATAGCTCCATTTTTCATATCAACAACCATTTCCTCACTTACAATACATGGTACTTTACCATTACCTACTTGCTGAGCTGAAATAACTACGTCTGCTCTTTTTAAAGCTTTCGCAAGTACTTTAGGCTGGATTGATGACGTACTTATTTTTTGATTGATGTTATTTTGGATCCTTCTAAGTTTAGAAAAAGAATCATCAAAAACAATAACTGACGCTCCTAAACCTAGTGCAGTTCTGCAAGCATATTCAGCTACAGTGCCAGCTCCTATAACTACAACATTAGTTGGAATTGAACCTGTTATACCACCTAACATTAAACCTTTTCCGCCCTTAGTATTTGAGAGATATTCACTAGCAATTAATAATGAACTATTTCCAGCGATTTCACTCATACTTCTAACTATTGGTAATTTATCTTGTTTATCTCTAATAAATTCAAAACCCAAAGAGGAAATATGCTTTTTATTTAGCTCATTAAAATATTCAGTTTTTTGTGTACTCATTTGAACTGCAGAAATTAAGGTCTGATTAGAACGCATTAATTTAATCTCACTTTTTGTAGGAGGTTCAATCTTTAAAATCAAATCAGATTTAAAGACTTCTTCCTTAGAATATACTATTTCAGCTCCGTTTTCTGAATATTCTTTATCAGAAAAGCTAGAAGAGTCTCCAGCGCCTTTCTCAATAACTATAGTATGACCGTTAGCTACTAATAAACCAACAGAATCTGGTGTTAAACTAACTCTATTTTCTTGAAAGGAAGATTCTTTAGGAACTCCAATTATCAATTGCATAAAATCAGGTTTTACTTCTAACATTTCTTCTTTTGGTAGAAGACCAATAGAACTAAATACTTTCTTTTTTCCCATAACTATATAATTATTTCAATAATTCGATGCATTCCTTCTAATTTAATTTTTATAACTATCATATCATCTTCAACTAATGACGGAATCCTCTCTGGCCATTCAATAAAACAATAATTATCACTAGCAAAATATTCATTAACACCAATGTCTAATGCTTCACTTTCATTTTCTAATCTATAAAAATCAAAATGATAGATTTTCTGTGCATCATTAATTGCATATTCATTAACTATTGAAAAGGTAGGACTACTTACAATATCAACAGTACCTAATTGCAAAGATAACTCTTTTATTAGAGTAGTCTTTCCAACACCCATTTCACCATAAAATATATACCTTTTAGAAAAACTAGTATATTCTAAAATTCTGGCTGCAACTTGACTGATATCATTTAAATTATTTAATGTCAGTTTTAAAGACATAATTATTTAGATTTTAAGCTAATAACTGGTATCAACATTTCTTCCATAGAGATACCCCCATGTTGATATGTATTCTTATAAAGATTAGCGAACTTATTGTAATTATTTTGATATACAAAGTACAAATCTTCTTTCGCAAAAATATATTTACTACTTAAATTTTGAGATGGNAGGAAGTATTCATTTGGATTATTTATNACAAAAACATCATTTTTGTTAAAGTTTAAATTTTTACCCTGCTTGTACCTNAGGTTAGAATTNACACTTCTATCCCCTATTATACGAGAAGGTTTATTAACGTTAATTGTACCGTGATCAGTTGTTATAATTAAGTTAGCCTTTTGTTTTGCAATTTCTCTCATTATGTCTTTCAAAGGAGAGTGAGAGAACCAAGATGCTGTTAAGGATCTATATGCAGAGTCATCATCAGCTAATTCTTTTATAACTTTCATATCAGTTCTTGCGTGAGAAAGCATATCAACAAAATTATATACTATAACATTTAACAAATTAGACTTCATATTCATTATTTTAGATATTGTTTTTCTTCCAGAATCAATATTTGTTATTTTAATATAACTAATCTTATCCCTTCCCTTACCTAAACGTTGAAAATTATCTAATAAGAAGTCATTTTCATAATTATTTTTACCACCATCATCTTCATCATTTTTCCATTTTTCAGGGTATTTCTTTTCTAATTCAGATGGTAATAGTCCTGAAAAAATAGAATTTCGAGAATATTGAGTGGAAGTAGGTAGAATACTTGTATATAAATCATCATCTATTAAATTAAAATCTTCTAAAATATATGGTTCAATAATTTTCCATTGATCGTATCTTAAGTTATCAATAAGAATCATATATGTAGGTATTTCATCAGTAACTAGTGGAATAACTTTTTTGCGAATTAGATTATGAGACATCAAAGGAGAATTTATTCCAGATAACCAATCTTTATAATTATTCTTTACAAATTTAAAGTATTGGGAGTTAGCATCAGATTTCTGCATTTCTAATATTTGCTCAATACTATTATCTCCAATTTTTTCAATTTCTAATTCCCAATAAATTAATTTTTTATAAATTTTGTACCATTCTTCCTTATCCAAGTTAGAAGATATTTTTAAACTTAAGTTTCTGAAATCTTGTTGATAATTACTAGTTGTTCTTTGATCAACTAATCTATTTGAATCTGTATTCTTTTTTATTGCTAATAGTATCTGATTTGGATTTACAGGCTTAATTAAATAGTCAGAAATCTTAGAGCCAATTGCCTCTTCCATAATACTTTCTTCCTCACTCTTTGTTATCATTATTACTGGAACATTAGCATATTTTTCTTTAATAATAGTCAATGTTTCAAGTCCATTAAGTCCTGGCATATTTTCATCTAAGAAGATTAAATCAAATGTATTTAAATCAAGGATTTCAAGCGCTTCATCTCCACTTTTCGCACTAGTTAAGTTGTAACCCTTGCTTTCCAAATATATAATATGTGGTTTTAATAATTCAATCTCATCATCTGCCCAAAGAATTTTAATCATATTTATTAGCTTTTAATTATAGAAAACGAAAACAAAATACGTTATTTGTGTATGCTTTCAAATAACAAAGATAAAATTATTAACGACCCAATTTATGGATTTATTACAATTGATGAGGGAATTATTAAAGATTTAATTGATCATAAATATTTTCAAAGACTAAGAAAAATATCACAATTAGGACTTTCACACTTAGTTTATCCTGGTGCACATCACAGTAGGTTTCATCATGCTATTGGATGTCTTCATTTAATGAATAAAGCAATAAGCCAATTAAGAAAAAAAGGGCATATAATTACTGATAAAGAAGCAGAGGGATTAAAAATTGCTATACTTCTACATGATATTGGGCATGGTCCATTTTCTCATGCTTTAGAAAATACAATAATTAAGGAACTAAGTCACGAAGAAATGTCATTGATTTATATGCAAGATCTTAACATCCAATTTAATGGAAAACTATCAATTGCAATACAAATATTTAAAGATAGTTATTCAAAAAAATTTCTTCATCAGCTTGTCTCTTCTCAACTAGACATGGATAGGCTAGATTATCTAAAAAGAGATAGTTTTTTTTCTGGAGTAACTGAAGGAAATATTGGAACAGAAAGAATTATAAATATGCTAGATGTTAGAGATGGTAAATTAGTTGTTGAAGAGAAAGGAATTTATTCTATTGAAAAGTTTCTCTTTTCAAGAAGACTAATGTATTGGCAAGTTTATTTACACAAAACTGTTGTCTCTGCAGAACAAATGTTAATTAAAATAATAGAGCGTGTTAAATTCCTTTTAAAATCTAAAAATAAAATCTTTGTTACTGCCTCATTAGAGATATTCTTAAAACAAGATTTTAACAAAAAAGATTTTAGAAACAATAGTGAATTAATACATTTTTTTTCTGAAATTGATGATTATGACATATATACATGTCTGAAATATTGGGAAAAAAATGAAGATTTTGTACTTTCAGAATTATCTAAAATGATGTTGAATAGAAATATATTAAAGACAAAGATTTCTAAAAAAGATTTTAGTAAAAATGATAAAGAAAAACTTATTGATAATTTTTGCAAACTTAAGAAATGCTCAACTAAAGAAGCCGAGTATTTTATTTTTTCAAATAAAATAAGTAACAGTACATATAATATTCAGCAATCTAATATTAATATCTTAATGAAAGATGAGAAGATTTTAGATATAACATTAGCCTCTGATCAATTTGATATTAAGGTGCTAAACAAAACTATAAATAAATATTTTCTCTGCTACCCCACAGTTTAATCAAAATCAATTAAAATAAATATAATTTTTTAGATTTGCATTATGATTTTTACAGTTCAACAAATAGCTGATTTTATAAATGGAAAAATAGAAGGAAATTCTCAAATATTAATAAACTCGGTTGGAAAGATTGAAGACAGCAAATCTGGAGATATTTGTTTCTTAGCTAATGAAAAATATATAAAGTACACTTACACAACTAAAGCTTCAGCAATAATAGTTGGAACTTCATTTAAAGTTGATAAATCAAAAATGATCACACCAGTTCTTATTAGAGTTGAAGATCCTTATTCATCATTTAGCAAATTACTTGAAATGTATAACAAAAAGAGATATGATAAGACTGGTATCTCTAAACATTCTGATATTTCAGAAAATTGCAAAATTGGAGAGAACTGTTTCATAGGGTCATTCACGAAAATTGAAGATAATGTAATAATTGGTGAAAATGTCAAGATTCACTCAAATTGCTACATTGGGGAAAATGTAATTATTGAAAAAAATTCTATAATATTCTCAAATGTTTCAATCTATCATGATACTAAAATAGGTGCTCATAATATCATACACTCTGGATCAATACTTGGATCTGATGGTTTTGGTTTTGCTGCAAATAATAATAAGTTTAATAAAATAATGCAAATTGGCAATGTAGTAACTAAAAAAAACGTAGAGATTGGAGCAAATACATGTATTGATCGAGCTACTATGGGCTCAACAAAAATATGTGCTGGAGTAAAACTAGACAATCTTATTCAAGTAGCTCACAATGTTGAAATTGGAGAGAACACTGTTATTGCTTCACAAACTGCTATTGCAGGATCTACAAAAATTGGTAAAAACTGTATGATTGGTGGACAAGTTGCTATAGCGGGACATTTAGTTATCGCTAACAAAGTAAAAATAGCTGGACAGAGTGGTGTTGCATCTAGTATAACAAAAATAGGCTCTGTCGTTCAAGGCCCTTTAGCTTTTGATATAAAACAGTTTCAAAGATCATACATATTATTTAAGAAGCTTCCTGAACTATTTAAAGCACTAGAATCAAATAAAAATATCAAGTAATGTCTGAAATGCAACAAACATTAAAAAATGATATTTGCTTTAGTGGTAAAGGAATTCACACAGGAGTTAAAACTAATATGAGATTATTACCTGCTACAGAAGATACTGGTATTGTATTTGTAAGAACAGATCTTGAAGGAAAGCCAATTATTCAAGCAGATATTTCTAATTTATTAAGCACAAATAGAAGTACTTGTTTAAAACAAGGAATTGCTGAAATACATACAGTAGAACATATTCTTGCCTCTATTATTGGCAATGGAATTGATAATTTAATTATTGAGGTAGATAATATTGAAATACCAATTCTAGATGGAAGTGCAAAAGAATTTTCAGAGAAAATACTTGAATGTGGTGTTCGAATTCAAGACTGCAAAAGAAAATACTTTGAAATCAAAAAAGAATTAAAATATTTTGATAAGGAAAGCGGAACCAAAATAATAGCTTCACCAGCAAAATCATATATTGTAGATGTTTCTATTGATTATGAATCAAAAATTTTAGGAATTCAAAATGCATCTCTTTCTAGTATTAAAGATTTCAATACAGAAATTGCTTCAAGTAGAACATTTTGTTTTCTACATGAATTAGAATATCTTCTTAGCAAAAAATTAGTTAAGGGTGGAGACATTAATAATGCCATTGTAGTTGTTGAGAAAGAAATTTCTGAAGATGCTTTACTAAATCTCAAGAACGAATTTAATAAAAATGATATTAGTGTTAATGAACAAGGTTACCTCAATAATCTTTCTCTAAGACATGTTAATGAACCGGCACGACATAAACTTCTAGATGTTATTGGAGATCTTTCACTTTTAGGAATTAGAATTAAAGGAAAAATTACTGCTTATAAGCCCGGACATAAAAACAATACTAAATTTGCAAAATATTTAAAAGAAATAATGAAAGAAGAAATTAATAAAACTGCTCCTAAAATAGACTTTACAAAAGAACCCCTTTATAATAAAGAAAAAATTAAATCAATATTGCCACATAGAGACCCTTTCTTGTTTATTGACGAAATTAGAGAGATTGGTGATGATTATATTGTTGGTGTAAAGTTTGTAAAAGATACTGAAGACTATTTTAAAGGTCATTTCCCAAAAGAACCTGTTATGCCTGGAGTTTTGCAGTTAGAGACAATGGCTCAAACTGGTGGTGTTTTAATATTAAATACTGTAGAAGACCCTCAAAATTATCTTACTTTTTTCATGAAAATAGACAATGCAAAATTTAAACGCAAAGTTGTCCCAGGAGATACTATTATTTTTAGATTAAGTTTAATATCTCCTATAAGAAGAGGTTTGTGTCATATGCACGGTGTTGGTTTTGTAGATGGTAAAATCGTTGCAGAAGCAGACCTACTTGCTCAAATAGCACCAAAAAAATAAACTATGCATCAACCTCTAGCTTATATTCATTCAGATACAAATATTGCAAGAAATGTTGTAATTGAACCATTTGTTACAATAGAAAAAAATGTGTCTATTGGNGAAGGAACATGGATTGGAAGTAATGTAACAATAATGGAAGGTGCTCAAATTGGAAAAAACTGTAGAATTTTTCCAGGAGCAGTAATATCTGCNATTCCACAAGATCTAAAATTTAATGGTGAGTACTCACTTACTATTATAGGTGACAATTGTACAATTAGAGAATGTGCAACTATTAATAGAGGGACTTCAGCAAGTGGAAAAACAATAGTTGGAGATGATTGTTTAATAATGGCATATGCACATATAGCACATGATTGTATTATTGGCAATAATTGCATAATAGTAAATAGTGTGTCTTTAGGTGGACATGTAAAAATAGGTGATTTTGCAATAATAGGTGGACTATCAGCTGTACATCAATTTGCAAGCATTGGTAAACATTCAATGGTTTCGGGAGGTTCATTAGTAAGAAAAGATGTACCTCCATATGTAAAAGCAGCGCGAGAACCTCTATCTTTTGTAGGTATTAATTCAATAGGCTTAAGGAGAAGAGAATTTTCAGACTCAAAAATTAAAGAAATTCAAGATATTTTCAGAATCCTTTATCAGAAAAATCTAAATAACACTCAAGCAATACTAAAAATAGAAACTGAAATTGATGCCTCACCAGAGAGAGATGAAATAATTTCATTTGTTCAAAATTCTGGACGAGGAATCATGAAAGGTTTTAATCAAAAATAATATTATGGCAACAACAGCAGATTTTAGAAATGGATTATGTTTTAACTACAATGGTGACCCTTGGAAAATAGTATCTTTTTTGCATGTTAAGCCTGGCAAAGGCCCTGCTTTTGTTAGAACTAAAATTAGAAATTTAAATACTGGAAGACTTTTAGAAAACACTTTTACTTCTGGAATAAAAATTGATGTCATTAGAGTAGAAAACAGAAAATATCAATTCTTATATTCAGAAAATAATGATTATCATTTAATGAATAATGAAGATTATGAGCAAATAATGATGCAAAAAGATTTNATTGAAGGTGTTGAATTCTTAAAAGAAGGAGGNATTATAGAAGTTCTTTTTCATGCGGATGAAGGAATGCCACTATCTGCACAAGTACCATCTCATGTAGTTCTTGAAATAACTTTTACTGAACCAGGTGTTAAAGGAAATACTGCAACTAATGCTACAAAGCCAGCAACAACTGAATCTGGTGCTGTAATTAATGTTCCATTATTTATAAACGAAGGAGACAAAATTAAAATTGATACAGAAAAAGGAGCTTATATAGAACGAATTAAAGAATAATGAAAAAACATAATTTTTCAGCAGGACCATGTATACTTCCAGAAGAAGTATTAAAAGAAGCTTCAAAAGCAGTAATAAATTTTAATGACGATAATTTATCTCTTATTGAAATCTCTCACAGAAGCAAACCATTTGTTGACGTAATGAATAATGCAAAAGACCTTGTAAGAGAATTGCTTAATGTTCCTCAAGACTATTCAATATTATTTTTACAAGGGGGTGCAAGTTTAGAATTTCTAATGGTTCCTTTCAACTTAATGAAGATAAATGGAAATGCTTCATATCTAAACACTGGAGTTTGGTCAAGAAAAGCTATTCAAGAAGCTAAAGATTTTGGTAAGGTTTCTATAATTGGTGATTCATCTGATAAGAATTTCAATTACATTCCAAAAAATTATGAAATTCCAAATAAAATAGATTATTTTCACTGTACATCAAATAATACAATATATGGAACACAAATAAAAAACTTTCCAATTTGTAAAACCCATCTAGTGTGTGACATGAGTTCAGATATCTTCAGTCGTAAAATTGATGTTAGAAAATTCGGATTAATATATGCTGGCGCTCAAAAAAATATGGGCCCTGCAGGAACTACACTTGTGATAGTAAAGAATGAAATCTTAGGAAAAACAAATAGAAAGATTCCTACAATGCTGAACTACCAAACTCATATAAATGGTAAAAGTATGTTTAATACACCTCCAGTATTTCCTATATATGTTTCAATGTTAACTCTAAAGTGGATAAAAGAACAAGGTGGTGTAAGTGTAATTGAAAAAAGAAATATCAAAAAAGCTAAACTATTATACTCTGAAATTGACAGAAATTCACTGTTTACTGGTACAGCATTAAGTGAAGATAGGTCATTAATGAATATTTGTTTTTTACTTAATGATGAATCAAAAAAAGATATGTTTGATAAAATGTGCGAAGATGCAGGAATTAATGGGATCAAAGGACACAGATCAGTAGGTGGGTATAGAGCTTCAGTATATAATGCAATGCCAATTGAGAGTATAAAAGTATTGGTTGATTTAATGAGAACACTAGAAAAAAAATTAAAATGATAAAAATATTAGCAAACGATGGAATATCTCANTCTGGAATTAGTGCATTAGAGTCTAAAGGCTTTAAAATTGATACCAAGCATGTCCCTCAAGATCAGTTAGCACAAGAAATCAACTCAAAAAACTATGAGGTGCTGTTAGTTAGAAGTGCTACTACAGTTAGAAAAAATTTAATAGATGTATGTCCTAAGTTAAAAATTATAGGAAGAGGAGGCGTTGGAATGGATAATATTGATGTTGTTTATGCTCGTGAAAAAGGAATAACAGTTATTAATACTCCAGCAGCATCATCTTCATCAGTTGCTGAACTTGTTTTTGCACATTTATTTGGAATGGTACGTTTCCTTTTTGATAGTAATCGCCAAATGCCATTAAGCGGTGATGCTGATTTCAAAGCGCTTAAAAAATCTTATGCTAATGGAACTGAATTAGCTGGAAAAACTTTAGGGATCGTTGGATTTGGCAGAATAGGAAAAGAGGTAGCAAAAAAAGCCATTGGTTTAGGAATGAATGTAATAGCCAATGATAAATTTGTTAAAGAAGAAGTTATTACATTAGATTTTTTTAATGGAGACAAGAAGTCGTTTAAGATAGTCACAAAT
>JGI26112J46591_1000291_pt1 | contig 10426 bp, 6 predicted proteins | sample AOAMet1_08_M0_20_2_FD_46591 | JGI IMG/M metagenome (IMG submission 46591)
ATCTTACCAGATTTTGAAGCACGTATTCAATTTAAAAAGAGTGAGAGTTTGACATTTAGTTATGACATGCGAAATCGTTTTACTGATGTTACAAAATTGGCACAGGGACTAGTTTTAAACAACTTTAACAGCATCCAATATGGAGAGCCTGAATTACAAAATGCTTTGTCTCACAATGTTAGTTTATTTTATTCAAGCTTTAATTTATTTAACTATACCAACGTATTTGGGCGTTTAGCATATTCTAAAAACATTGATCAAATTCGAGGATTAACGAATTTTGAAAATGTGATCACAACAAGCACTTTTTTTAATTCAAGTTTTGCTGATGAAAACGTTTCAGCATTTGGACGTATTCAGCGTACATTCGGTAAAATTAGAGCAACGTTAAATGCAAATTTTAATTATAGTAAAATCAATCAGTTCATTCAAAACAGACAATCTCTTAACGAGGGATTTACTCAAAGTTATACACCAGGACTTAGAACTAATTTTAAAGTAGCACCAAACGTAAGCGTTAAATATCGCTATAGCGTGTCAACTAATGATCAAGGAGGTAATAAGACAACGTTTTATACAAATGCGCCATCGATTGATTTTGACGCCTACATTTGGAAATCTTTAACTTTAAGATCAGATTTCACCTACACAAAGCAAAGCACAGATGCGGGAAATAGTGACTCCTTTAAAACTTGGAATGCTTCTTTATCGTACCGAAAAGACAGGGATGCAAAGTTAGAATATGAAATAAAAGCTACAAATTTGCTAAATATAGAATCTCGCTTAAATAACAGTGCAAATAATTTATCTGTTTCATCCACACAGACCTTTATTCAGCCACGGTTTGTCACATTTAGATTAATCTATCAATTGTAGTATTACAAGTGACTATTTTATTTTGGTTTGACTTGATATTTCAGAATTAAATTACTTTTTTTTAGTTAATTTAGATTTCTTTTAATGTCTTAACTCAAATAACTATACTGATGAAGCATCTTTATACACTATTTTTACTATTATTTTTGATTTCTTTTAGCAATACATCTGCTCAAAATAGCATTATTGATGATATGGTTGCAGAGGCAAGTAGCAACTCTGATCTAGAACGTTTAGCACATGAGCTTTTAGACGTCGTTGGACCTCGCTTGGTAGGAACACCTCAAATGCAACACGCGAGTCAATGGGCTATTGAGCAGTACAAAAAATGGGGTATAGAAGCAAGACAGGAACAATATGGAACTTGGCGTGGATGGGAGCGTGGTATAACACATATTGACATGATTTCTCCAAGAATTCAAACACTTGACGGGATGCAATTGGCNTGGAATCCAAGTACGGGAAGTGCAGGGGTAACTGCCGAAGTTATTACGTTACCAGAAAACGTAAAAGATTCTTTAGATTTTAAACAATGGTTACCTAATGTTAAAGGAAAATTTGTTTTGGTTTCAATGAAACAACCAACAGGTAGACCAGACTATAACTGGGAAGAGTTTGCAACAGAAGAGTCATTTACTAAAATGAAAGATGAACGTGATAGTCTCACCATGNCGTGGCGAACCAATTTAAGACGTACTGGTTTTAATAGACGTTCAATAATAAGAGCTCTTGAGGATGCTGGTGCTGCTGGAATTGTGGCAAGTAATTGGTCAAGAGGGTTTGGGGTTAATAAAATATTTAGTGCTCGAACGAAAGTTATTCCAACAGTGGATATGGAGTTGGAAGATTACACGATGCTTTATAGAATGGTAGAATATGGGGACAAACCAATTCTTAAAATTGTTGCAGAATCTAAAGAATTAGGAGAGGTGCCTACATTTAATACTATCGGAGAAATCAGAGGCACAGAGAAGCCAAAAGAATATATTGTATTATCTGCCCATTTTGATTCGTGGGATGGAGGGACAGGAGCCACGGATAACGGAACAGGTACCTTGGTTATGATGGANGCAATGCGATTATTGAAAAAGTTTTATCCAAATCCAAAACGAACTATTATCGTTGGTCATTGGGGTAGTGAAGAGCAAGGACTTAATGGCTCTCGAGCTTTCGTAGAAGATCATCCAGAAATAGTTAAAAATATTCAGGCATCATTTAATCAAGATAATGGAACTGGTCGCGTGGTCAATATTTCAGGAGCTGGCTTTTTACATGCTTATGATTATCTGGGAAGTTGGTTGGCAGCCGTTCCTAGAGATATTACACAACATATTGAAACTAATTATCCAGGCTCTCCAAGTGGAGGAGGCTCTGATAACGCATCTTTTTTAGCTGCTGGTGCCCCTGCTTTTAATCTGAGTGCCTTAAATTGGTCATATTGGAACTACACCTGGCATACCAATCGTGATACTTATGATAAAATTATATTTGATGATTTAAAAAATAATGCCATATTAACAGCAATCTTAACTTACATGGCAAGTGAAGATCCTGACAAAACTTCAACAGAAAAAATAGTCCTTCCGGTGAGTAGACGTACAGGTAAGCAAATGAAATGGCCATCACAGCGATCTCCTACACGAAGAGGAGGATTGGACAATTAATGTAAATAGTCTGTGAGGGTTTCCTTTTGAGGATTTAGTCCAATCGAAAAGCCTTTTTTACCTTGTCTACAAAATCCAATTTCTCCCATGTGAAAAGCTCAACTTCCATGGTAACTGTATTGCCATTTGGTTGTTCAAATGTTTTGGAAATGGTCTCATTTTCTCTTCCCATGTGACCGTAAGCGGCAGTCTCACTATACATTGGATTTCGAAGCTTTAATCGTTTCTCAATTGCAGCAGGTCGCATATCAAAAATGTCTGACACCTTTTTTGCAATCTCACCGTCTGTCATATTAAAAGGGCATGAACCATAGGTGTCAATAAAAATCCCCATGGGTTCAACAACACCAATTGCNTAACTAACTTGAACTAATACNTCATCACAAACACCTGCAGCAACTAGATTTTTTGCAATATGTCTGGTAGCATAAGCAGCACTTCTGTCTACCTTACTCGGGTCTTTCCCAGAAAAAGCGCCCCCTCCGTGTGCTCCTTTGCCGCCATAGGTGTCCACAATTATTTTTCGTCCGGTAAGTCCAGTATCCCCATGTGGCCCACCAATGACAAATTTTCCAGTTGGATTGATGTGATACTTAATATCATTTGTAAATAATGTTTGAGTATGCTGTGGTAATTTGGCAATTACACGAGGGATTAAAATAGTTTTGATGTCATTTTCGATTGTTTTAAGCATGACAGCGTCAGCATCAAAGTCATCGTGTTGTGTTGAGACTACGATTGCATCGATTCTTTGGGGGACATTATTGTCATTGTATTCAATGGTGACTTGACTTTTTGAATCAGGACGTAAATACGTAATATCTCTATTTTCTCTTCGTAATTCGGCAAGTTCTGTTAGAATACGATGCGCTAAATCTAACGCTAAAGGCATATAGTTTTCTGTTTCGCGTGTTGCATAACCAAACATCATTCCTTGATCACCCGCGCCTTGTTTTTCTTTAGTTTCTCTGTCGATTCCTCTGTTAATGTCATCTGACTGTTCGTGAATTGCTGAGAACACTCCACAAGAATCACCGTCAAACATGTATTCACTTTTTGTGTAGCCAATATCTTTAATTGTCTGTCTTGCAATTTTTTGAACATCCAGATAAGTGGTAGATTTCACCTCTCCAGCTAAAACAACTTGGCCTGTGGTTACTAAAGTTTCACAAGCGACTTTAGCATCTTTGTCAAATGCCAAAAAATTATCAATTAATGCATCACTAATTTGATCTGCAACTTTGTCTGGATGCCCTTCTGAGACACTTTCTGATGTAAATAAATAAGCCATGNACTCTTTAAATTAGTATCGATAAACTTTGATGGCTAAGGCTGTAGGAATTTGTAAACTACTGCTTTAGCATTTTTTATTGAGGTTGCAATCAGATCAAAGTTTTCCTCGAAAATTCTTAACAAATGTAAATAATATCATCCAACAAAAAAATGGTTTTGATAGAAATCAATATGAAAAAGAAAAATAGTCTATAACTTCAATCAGAATGTTGAAAAATTAGTTATTCTTTCGGCGTAATAAAGAATATTAAAATTAATAGCTAGTTTATTATGGTTTGTGTATTTAAAATTCAAATAATAGGATTATTCGCAAAAATTTTTAAAATCTATAAGAGTATGCATTAGCTTTACTACATTTACTAGTTAATAAAGTCGTCATATAATGTCAATTCAACCGAAGCTAACACGATTTAATCAAAACGTTTTATCTAAATATCAGATCTACAACAGCATATTTATGACATTACCTTTTGATACAATTACAAAGACAGGGGTTTTATTACCCTTGTTTCATGAAACTTGTAGGAAAGGATTTGAGAAAGGAGATAGTCCAACCCTAATAGTTGAAGCCTTTTTTAAAAAGTACCAAGCAAGACGCTCTTCTAAGAGTCAAATTAATTTACTGTTTCGATTCATTCAATATATTGAGAGACAAGTGGTTTTATTTGATGCCATTGAAGATGCTGCATTTCCAGTAGTTAACAATATGGATGGAATTGGCACGTTACGAAGTTTAAAAGAGACAGTTTCTTCTGAAGATAAGTTGGAAAGGCTTAAAAAGTGTTTAACGGAATTCAAAGTTCGTATTGTTTTGACCGCCCATCCAACGCAATTTTATCCAGGATCTGTTCTTGGGATAATAACAGATCTAACAAAAGCAATCAAGCAAAACAATCTTCTACAGATAAATGACTCGTTAGCACAGCTTGGAAAAACATCTTTTTTTAAGCATAAAAAACCTAGTCCTTATGATGAGGCAGTGAGCTTAATTTGGTATTTAGAAAATGTTTTTTATAATTCTTTTGGGCGTGTTTACGATTATATTCAACAACACATATTTAACGGAGAACACATTGCAAATGACATCATAAATATTGGTTTTTGGCCCGGGGGTGACCGAGACGGAAATCCTTTTGTGACTCCCGAAATCACATTAAGTGTTGCAAAAAGATTAAGAGATACAATTATTAAAAATTATTATCGTGATATTCGAAATCTAAGGAGAAAACTTACATTTCAGGGTGTAGAAAATAGAATTGTTATTATAGAAACAGAACTTTATAAAATCATTACTAATAAAAAATCAAATCTCACACTCGAGCATTTTACGTCAGAAATGAGTGCAATAAAGCAATTGTTAATTGACGAGCATCAATCATTGTATGTGTCTAAAGTGAATAGTTTATTGAATAAAATTCACTTGTTTGGCTTTCATTTTGCAAATTTAGATATCAGACAGGATAGCCGAAAACATAATCAATTTTTTAATGAAATGGTCAAAACCTTATTAGAAAACGGTAGTAAAATTTTCCCAATCAATTATTTTGAGCTTTCTGAAAATGAACAAGTATCCGTATTGTCCAATGTCAAAGGTTATGTTGATTTAAATTTAATTAAAGATAAAGATGCATTTAAGGCTTTAAATACAATGAAAGTCATTAAAACCATTCAAGAAACGAATGGTGAAAAAGCAGCTAATCGCTATATCATAAGTAACAACCAAACGGCACTAAACGTTATGCAATTATATGCTATGTTGAAGTTGGTTGCCTTTCAGGGGGATTTGACTGTAGATATTGGACCATTATTTGAAACGATTACTGATTTAGAAAATGCGCCTAGCGTTATGGAGAAATTATATTCTAATCCTGGTTATGCTGCACACTTAAAATTACGAAAAAACAGACAGACCATCATGCTTGGATTTAGTGATGGGACCAAAGATGGCGGTTATTTAATGGCCAATTGGGCAATTTATAAAGCCAAAGAAAAATTAACCACAATTTCAAGAAATCATGGTGTTACTGTTATTTTCTTTGATGGTCGAGGAGGTCCTCCAGCTCGTGGAGGAGGGAAAACACATAACTTTTATGCGTCTTTAGGACCAACTATTGAAGATGAAGAAGTTCAATTAACAGTACAAGGCCAAACAATTAGTTCTAATTTTGGAACTTTAGAATCTTCCCAATATAATTTGGAGCAATTAATAAGTGCTGGAATTTCCAACACTTTAAGTGATGTAGATCTAAGTATGCTTCCTGAAAACAGGGATATTATGGAGGATTTGGCAAGACTTAGCTTTGAGGCTTACAGTGATTTTAAGGCACATCCTAAGTTTATCTCGTATTTGGAGCACATGAGCACCTTGAAGTATTATGCTAAAACTAATATTGGGAGTAGGCCTGCAAAACGAGGACAATCAAAAGAGCTTGTGTTCAAAGATTTAAGAGCTATTCCGTTTGTGGGTTCATGGAGCCAATTAAAACAAAATGTTCCTGGATTTTTTGGTGTTGGAACTGCTTTAAAGCATTACGACGATATTGGTGAGTTTGATAAAGCTCGGCGATTGTTTAAAACATCTGATTTTTTCAAGACTCTAATTGAAAATAGTATGATGTCTTTATCTAAGTCATTTTTCAACTTAACAAAATACATGTCTGAAGATGCAGAATATGGAGACTTTTGGAAGCTTATTTATGAAGAATACATCACTACCAAAGATCTCATTTTGAAATTAACAGGATATGATGAACTCATGGAAGAAGAGCCTACAGGAAAGGCATCAATTGCGGTGCGCGAATCTATTGTGTTGCCACTTTTGACAATTCAGCAATATGCATTAAAGAAAATTCAAGAATTAGAAAAATCAGGAACGACCAAGGATGAAGACCTGGAAGTTTATCGTACCATGGTTACACGCTCATTGTATGGAAATATAAATGCTAGTAGAAATTCTGCTTAAACATTTCGAGTAGCTGAACTATATTAAAAAACCCTTCAATAGAAATGTTGAAGGGTTTTGTGTAAAATAGCATAACTAACTAAAATTTAATGCTCATTTAATCTAAAATCTGGATAGGCATCCATGCCGTGTTCGTGAGCGTCAAGACCTTCTAACTCCTCTCGTTCAGAAACTCTAATCCCGACAACCTTCTTGAGTGAGTATATAATGGCAAATGAGGAAATGATACATATAGCCGCATAAGACACAACACCTGTAAGTTGGCTCATGAATTGAGCTTTGCTTGCAAGGTTTCCAAATACCCCAACAGCCAAAGTTCCCCAAACACCACATACCAAATGCACTGCTATGGCTCCAACGGGATCATCTAATTTTAATCTATCAATTAAGGAGACAGCAACAACAATGATTGCACCTGCAACAATTCCGATGAGAATAGCATCAGTTGGACTCATTTGATCTGCACCTGCAGTTATACCGACTAATCCTCCTAGAATCCCATTTAAAAACATTGTTAAATCTAAATTTTTAAATTTTATAAATGATACTAATGCTGCTACTACACCACCAGCCGCTGCTGCTAAGCATGTTGTGACTAAAGTTAATGATGTTGATTCAGGGTTTGCAGATAAAACAGAGCCTCCATTAAATCCAAACCAACCGAGCCATAAAATAATAACACCGGCTGTAGCCAACGGGATATTATGACCAGGAATGGCTTGAAGTTTACCATTTTTAAATTTTCCGATGCGCGATCCGAGTAAGCATACAGCGACAAGGGCTGCCCAGCCGCCAACAGAATGCACTAATGTTGATCCCGCAAAATCATAAAAAGGAGTCTCAAGTGTTTGTAAAAAGCCTCCTCCCCATTTCCAAGAACCGGCAATAGGATAAATAAAGCCTACATATAAAACGGTAAATATCATGAAGGGACCGATTTTCATACGTTCTGCTACTGCTCCAGACACAATTGTTGCTGCCGTAGCCGCAAACATTCCTTGAAACAAGAAATCGGTCCAATAAGTATAACCTTCATTATAGGTCAGGTCTAAAACACCCGCATCTGTAAGTGGAGATTCTAAGCCAAAACCTGCAAATCCTAAATAGCCATTAAACTCTCCTGGATACATTAAATTAAATCCGACTAAACAGTATAACAGCAAACCTATAGTAATTATAAAAATATTTTTAAACAGGATATTAATCGTATTTTTTTGACGTGTCAATCCAATTTCTAAAAATGCAAACCCTAAATGCATAAAGAAAACGAGTGCTGTACAGATCATCATCCATACATTATTTGTAGTTAATAATTCCATGTTTTTTATTTTAAAGTTTGACCTCCTTTTTCACCTGTTCGTATTCTATAAACTTCCTCAATGTGAGACACAAAAATTTTACCATCTCCNACGTCACCTGATGAACCAGCTTCAAGTATTGCCTTTATGGTGACTGATTCAAAGTCGTCATTGATAACAATAGANAAGAACCTTCTTTGAATATCACTCGTACTATAAGAAACACCACGATAAACATGTCCCTCTTTTTCATTCCCAAGGCCTGTGACATCCCAATACGAGAAAAAATTTACACCAACTTCGTGGAGGGCTTTTTTGACTGCGGAAAATTTTGATTTCCTGATAATAGCTTCAACTTTCTTCATAAGTTTTATTTTTCAGTTTTTATTGATTAAAATGTGTAAATAGCAGCCATCACAAAGGATCCTAAACTTTTAGCCGCTGCAAGATCGTTGTCGATGAAGGCTCCATTTTGACTAGCTGAGTCAAGTCTTATTTCTGGCTTAATTATTAAATTATCGACATGATAACTTCCAGTTAGTGTTATGGCAAAAACAGCAGCGTCGCCTTTTCTGTCATAACTGTCTATTGCACCAACACCAAGTTCTGTTTCTGAAAAATATTCACCTCTCAATCCAACGGTAAAGACGTCAGAAGTCGTTAGTTGTGGATATAATGCGACACCTGCAAAAGAACCACTGTTTTCAACGTCTAGATAGGCTGCATTTACACCTAAATAGAAGGTGTCTGAAATGTCTAATCCCCCTGTGAAATCAATTTCGGTAAACGATGGATCTAATAATAAGTTCAAATATTGATTTCCGTATCCCAGTTGTGCGCCTAAAGCGTAATTTCCCGTTGGATTAAATTCTGTTAAATCTGTATCATTAAAAATGCCCAGCATTAAACTGAAGTCATTGCTTAGCGTTATATCAGCTTTTAATCCTGTATGACTAAATGGACCATACGAAAACAAATAGGAAGTNCTATAATTGAAGTTTGCTGTTGGTGAAATAACTTCATAACCAAGAAATGTGTTAAAATTCCCCATGGTTAATGTTAAGTTGTCATTAACATTCCAATAGACATACAATTGATTAATGATGTTTCCGGTTGCAGAGTACATGGGTGAGGCGAATATGGCGTCTGTACCTCTTGGACCAAAAACTAAATCAGCAATAAATCCTACTTTTTGACCGTCATATCCAAAAATGATGTTTGCCATACCAAGTGAAAACCCCGGAAGGTTGGCAAATGATGTCCTAGGTGCAATTGCATTTTCATCATTTGGGGCAGTTATATTAGCTCTATAGTAAGCATCAATACTTCCTGAAATTGTTATTGATTTATTTGTATTTATTTCTGTTATTTCTTCTGATGACTCTTGTGCGGTTGTCATAAACGCAGACATGATAAAAAAGAATGTAAATAATTGTTTCATAAAGTTATATTTTTCAATTAATGAGTCACAAATCTATATAAATTAAAAATAGACCCCCAAAAAAAAAGGGGTATAGTATTTATTTTTATCATTTCTGTAATTTATACCCCCTATTTTTTAATACACTTATGTTAAAATAATTAAATTTAAATAATTTCATAATTCATGTATTTGGAAAATGAGGCGAAATAAAGGTTTTATTAAAGTATTATCAGTAATAGCAATTATTCGAAATCGTTTTCGTAGTAAAAAGACATTTTTGTTAGATTTTATGTATTCAGAATTTCGTATTTTAAGACATCTAAATTGATTAAAATAATAATGAGATGATGTTATTTTATTAATCTCATAAAACTTTTTATGCTTTTTTTTTAATACATCGGGACCCTCTATATTCGTAAATTCCGAATGTTGTAAGACAGTAAAAATTTACGTGTATGTTAAAAGAACAAGGGCTTTATTTACCAGAATTTGAACATGATAATTGTGGCGCAGGATTTATCTGCAGTTTACATGGTAAGCGTTCCAATGATATTATTCACAAGGCATTAGAAATTTTAGTTAAGTTGGAGCACAGAGGCGCGGTAAGTTCGGATGGCGTTACAGGAGATGGTGCTGGAATATTAATTGATATTCCTCATAAATTTTTTAAGATATTTTGTGATTTTGAGTTGCCTGAAATAGGTGAGTATGCTGTAAGTAATGTGTTTCTGCCCAAAAAAGAAAATCAACGTCAGTATTGTAAAGATATTTTAGAACATGAAATAGAAAAACAAGGCTTAAAATTATTAGGTTGGAGAGACGTGCCCGTCAACAATAAAATCCTGGGGAAAGTCGCTCAAAAAACAGAGCCTTTTATCAAACAAATTTTTGTTGGAAAATCTTCTGATGT
>JGI26112J46591_1000309_pt1 | contig 10131 bp, 10 predicted proteins | sample AOAMet1_08_M0_20_2_FD_46591 | JGI IMG/M metagenome (IMG submission 46591)
GCAATCCGTTAACAATGAACCGAGTGTTCCTCAACCAAATCCATCGGTTTCTGAAAATGATTCAGATGATTTACCATTTTAATTAATCATATATAATTTGGTCATTTCCTTTTTGTTGATAGATATATATCCTGATTTATTCAAAATACTATTAATTATTGTTCTATTAATATGTTCTGCTCTTATTTCTGGATCTGAAGTTGCTTTTTTTTCTCTTTCTAAAACAGATTTAAAAAAAATATCAACTTCTAATGCTAATAATTTAAAGCTCATAGCTCTTTTAAGAAGTAACCCCAGAAGATTACTAGCAACATTACTTGTTTCTAATAATTTTATAAATATTTCTATAGTTCTGCTTTTAGCCTCCTTTGGTCAATTATTTAATTTAGTTTTCTTGCCAAGTTGGTTAAATTTTGTCTTAGAAGTTGGATTTATTACCGCTTTAATCCTATTATTTGGTGAAATTCTTCCAAAAGTTTATGCTAACAGAAAACCCATCTCGTTTTCAAAAAAAATGGCTTTTCCAGTTCAGTTCATTGATAAATATTTGTTTTTCTTCATTACTATACCAATGAGTAAAATGACTAAGTTTATTCAAGACAAACTAGTGTTTAAAAAACCTAATTTGTCAGTTGACAAGCTCTCTGATGCATTTGATTTAACTGATAAAAATGAGACATCTAAAGAGGAAAAAAAGATTTTAAAAGGAATTATTTCTTTTGGAAGCACAGAAGTTAAACAAGTTATGAAGCCTCGAATTGATGTTTTTTCAGTTTCTAAAACAATGTCTTACATCGATCTTATTAAACAAGTAAGAGGAAACAGGTATTCTAGAATTCCAGTATATGATGAAACTATTGACAATATTACTGGAGTTGTATACTTAAAAGATCTATTTCCCCATTTAAATGAAAAAAATTTTAATTGGATAACTTTAATAAGAGAGCCTTACTTTATTCCTGAAAATAAAAAACTCGACGATTTGTTAAATGAATTTCAAAAATTAAAAAATCATATGGCCATTGTAGTTGATGAGTATGGGGGTAATTCTGGTATTATCACTTTAAATGATATTGTTGAAGAAATAGTTGGTGAAATTAACGATGAATTCGATCAAGATGATATTATTTATAATAAAATAGATAATTCTACCTTTATTTTTGAAGGCAAAGTAAATCTTACGGATTTATATAGAATTTTGAAAATTAGTGATAATAAAGTGTTTGAAAACATTAAAGGTGACTCTGAAACTTTAGGAGGTTTTCTTCTTGAACAAATTGGGTTTTTTCCAAAAAAGAATTTTAAGCTTAAACTTAAGGGGATCGAATTCAAGGTTATTGAAGTGAATAGAAAAAGAATTAAAAATGTTATGATAAAACTCAAGAAATAATGAAAAAAATGCTGCTTTTCTTTGTTTTTCTTTTTAGCTGTTCAAATCAGTCAACAATTCCTAAACCAAAAGCTTTTTTTTACAATGAATTAGCAGAGCCTAATTATGTTTATTATAAAAGTAACTGCGGATATTCGTTTTTTGTTAATTCTAAAAACGATATCGATTCTGAAAATTGTAACATGAAAATTAAAAGTAGTTCCTTAAATTCTACAATTTATTTAAGTCAAGTCTCTATTAAAAATAATTTTAATTTAATTGATTCAGATTTTTTAAAAAAAATTGATGAAAACTCTACAAATGCTTTTAGTGTTAATGTAAGTGAGTTTAATGATCGAGAAAACAATGTTTTTGCAAAGTATTATTCGTTTACTGGAAATACCCCNTCNAATACTCGTTTTTATATTACAGATTCAATATCAGTTTATTTAACAGGGTCTTTGTATTTCGATTCTAAACCTAATTACGATTCTTTACTTCCTTCAATTTTTCTAGTNAATAATGAAATAAGAAAAATGATACAAACTTTTAAATGGAAATAAATTATTAAATGGAGAATAAGAATTTAAAATGGATCTATTTACTCATTCTGTCATTTGTTTGGGGAAGTTCATATATTTTAATTAAGAAAGCATTAATTGGATTAAGCCCTCTACAGGTCGGAAGTTTAAGAACCATAATATCAACTGTCTTATTACTTGCAATAGGTTATTCAAGCCTAAAATCTATACCCAGAGACAAATGGAAATGGATTTTAATTACGGGCTTGGTTTCTTTTATTCCTCCTTTTTTATTTGCTTATGCCCAGACAGAAATAGACAGTGCTTTAGCCGCTATTTTAAATTCTCTTACTCCATTGGCCACATTGCTTATTGGAGTTGGATTTTATCGCTTTAAAATTGATTCAAAACAAATATCGGGCGTTATTATAGGATTAATAGGTTCAGTATTGTTAATGTATCAAGGTTCAGTCATTAATCCTGATCAAAACTTATTGTATGTTTTTTTTATAATTTTTGCATCTGTATTGTACGCTGTTCAAGTGAATTTNTTAAAAGTTCATTTGCAAGATGTTTCTGCAGTTGCCATAACTGTAGGGAATTTTATTTTTATATTTCCTCTTGCTGTAGTAATTTTTCTCATGTCTGATTATAAGCAAATTGATATCAACGATGAAGATGTTAAAGTTGCTTTGTTCTGTCTTCTTATATTATCTATTATTGGAACTGTTTTTGCAAAAATTTTATTTAACAAATTTGTTCAAATTGCTTCTCCAGTTTTTGCTTCTTCAGTAACTTATACATTNCCTATTGTTGCTTTATTTTGGGGATTAATTGATGGCGAGGTGTTTACTTTAAATCAATTCTTTGCCACTGTAATTATTTTAATTGGTGTGTATTTAGCCAATAAAAAATCTAAATTATAGGAGAATAATATCTTTAATAAATCACATATATATAATACATGATTAGGTAATGTTTTAAGGGTCAAGTATATTTTACTCTTAATAGTTGTTATATATATTCAATCCTTGTATATTTGCACACGTTTTTTAACAAAATAATCAGTATGTACGCAGTAGTCGAAATAGCCGGTCAGCAATTTAAAGTTGAGAAAGATCAAAAAGTTTATGTAAATAGACTTGAAGGCAAAGAAGGATCAAAAATTAGTTTTGATAACATTTTAATGTTGGATAATTCAGGCAAAATTGTTGTTGGTGATCCTGTTGTTAAAGGCGCTAGTGTTGAAGCTAAAATAGTAAAGCATCTTAAAGATGACAAAGTTATCGTCTTTAAAAAGAAAAGAAGAAAAGGGTATAAAGTTAAAAATGGTCACAGACAAGCTTTAACTCAAATTGTAGTAGAAAATATTTTAGAAAAAGCAGCAAAAGCTAAAGTAAAAGCTAAAACGGAAACTTCTAAATCCGATGCTCCAGCTAAAAAAGTAGCTGCTAAAAAACCCGTTGCTAAAAAAGTAGCTGCTGTTAAAAAGCCTGCTGTTAAAAAAGCTGCAACAAAAAAAACAGTAACTAAGAAGTAATAAAAATTATTCAAAATGGCTCATAAAAAAGGTGTAGGTAGTTCTAAAAACGGTAGAGAATCAGAATCGAAAAGACTTGGTGTAAAAATCTTTGGAGGTCAAGCTGCTATTGCAGGTAATATTATTGTACGTCAAAGAGGAACTGCTCACAAGCCAGGTAATAACGTTTATGTAAGTAAAGATCACACTCTACACGCAAGAGTTGATGGAATAGTGCAGTTTACTAAAAAGAAAGACAATAAGTCTTTTGTTTCAATAGTACCTTTCGAAGCATAAAACAAATTATTATTTGTTGTCAGATAAAATATAGTTAATACCTTTAACTATGCCCATTTCTGTAATTAATGATTATGTTTCAAATGACTTATTGCTTTGGAAATTATCCGAAAAAGAAATTCAATTAAATAATCTTGTAAACCTATCTCTTAGCTCTAAATCACGATTAGATCTAATTAAATCTTCAAGCCAGAGAAAACAGTTTTTAGGAATTCAAAATCTTTTAAGCCTACATAATATTAATAACGAGGTGTTATTTTATGATGATAATGGCAAACCACATCTTCTAAATAATAAATTTATTTCAATTAGCCACTCATTTGATTATTGTGGAGTAATTGTTTCTGATGTTAAAGTTGGTATTGATATTGAAAAATTTAGATCTAAAATTTTAAATATATCTAAGAAATTTGTTTCAGAATCGGATTTAGCTTTAATCAAGGTGAGTTCTGTTGAAAATATTACTAAAGTTTGGTCAATTAAAGAAGCTGTATATAAAGCGTTTGGACATAATAAAATAGATTTTAAAAAAAACATAATAATTAAATCTGTAAATAAAGAGTTTAATAAAGCCACTGTTTTGATTTTCAATAACGAAATTTCAGAAAATTATAGCATTGAAATTTATAATTTTTCACAATACATTTGTTGTATTGCTAAACAAATAGACTAATTTTTTAAAAACAAGCCATGTCTGAAATTCTTAATTTTTTGTTTGAACAATATTCACAGTCTCAAACTATTGATGTTATTTTAGAAATTACAGCTGTTGTTTTTGGATTATTAAGTGTTTGGTATTCAAAAAACAATAATATTCTTGTGTTCCCTACAGGAATGATATCTACATCAATTTTTATATACTTACTTTACAAATGGGTTCTTTTAGGTGATATGCTTATAAACGTTTACTATTTTATTATGAGTATTTATGGATGGTATATTTGGACAAGAAAAAAGAACGATATCGAAACTCCCATTACTAGAGTATCTTCAAATGAAAAGAAATTCGGATTAATAATTTTTCTTTCATCACTAGTGTTTGTTTATCTAGTGTATGTTTATTTTGACAAGTGGGGTACCATAACCTCATACATTGATAATCTAACCACTGCAATATTTTTTGTTGGTATGTGGTTAATGGCTAAAAGAAAAATTGAAAATTGGATTTTCTGGATTATAGCTGATATTATTTCAATTCCTCTTTATTTTTACAAAGGATTTACTTTTACTAGCTTACAATACTTAATTTTTACATTTATTGCTATTGCAGGATATTACAAATGGAAAAACATCTTAAACAAATCGAAACAATCTGCTTAAAAGTAGTTATTTTTGGTCCCGAGTCCTCTGGAAAAACTACATTATCTAGAAAACTAGCTACTCATTATAATGTATTATGGATAGAAGAATTTGCTAGAGAGTATTTACAAGAAAAGTGGGATAAAGAAAATAAAATTTGTGAATTAGATGATCTTCTGCCAATTGCATTTGGACAAATTAAATTAGAAAACGAATATTCACAAAAATCTACAAAGTTATTAATTTGTGATACTGACTTGTTGGAAACAAAAGTTTATTCTGAAACTTACTATGACGGATTTTGTGATCCTCTTTTAGAAAAGTATGCAATTGAAAATAAATACGACTTGTATATCCTTACCGATATAGACATTCCATGGGTAAAAGATGATTTAAGAGATCGTCCCAACAACCGAGAAGAAATGTTTAATGCGTTTAAGAAAGCCTTGATTAAATACAATAAGCCTTATGTTTTAGTTTCAGGAAATATTGATAACAGAATGCAAATTGCAACCAAAGAAATAGACGAATTATTAAAAAAACAATAGCTTTTTTTTCTTTTTATTATATATTTGAAAATAATTATATGGGGTGCTACGGCTGAGATTATACCCAATGAACCTGCCAAGTAATTTTGGAGAGGGAAATTGTTATCTACTCTAAGTATATCCTTGTTTTATCANCAATTTAAATATGAAAAATATAATATACTTTTTATCNTTATTAATAGCTTTTAATCAGTACTCCCAAGATCAAATAAANGATACNATTCAAGGNACTAAACAGAACTTAGATGAAGTTATTGTTAAATCNATAAGAGTAAAATATTCTAGTCCAATTACACACTCCAATATTTCTAAATCTGAACTATCTTCAAAAAACTTAGGGCAAGATTTGCCTGTTTTATTATCTTTTTTACCATCTACAGTAACTACTTCTGATGCTGGTGCAGGTATTGGTTACACTGGAATAAGAATTAGAGGAGTAAGCGCTCAGTCTACCAATATTACTATTAATGGCATTCCTTTTAATGATCCAGAATCACACGGAACTTACTGGGTCAATCTTCCAGATTTCACATCCTCTGTTGAGAACTTGCAAGTTCAAAGAGGTGTAGGAACATCAACAAATGGATCGGGTGCCTTTGGAGCTAGTATTAACATACTAACGGATGCAATTTCAAAAAATCCTTTTGCAGAAATTTCTAATTCAGTTGGAAGTTACAATACTTTAAAGCACACAGTTAAATTTAGTACCGGTCAATTAAACGATTCGTTTGAGCTTTCTGGAAGATTNTCTAAAATTGATTCTGACGGCTATATAGACAGAGCATACTCAGACTTAAAATCATATTTTATACAAGGTGCTTACAGTAAAGGAAATACTTTAATCAAAGCATTAACATTCGGAGGACATGAAAAAACTTACCAATCTTGGNACGGCGTTTCTAGGGACCAACTTTTGGAAAATAGAAGGCAGAACCCATATACTTATGAAAATGAAATTGATAATTATAAACAAGATCATTATCAATTTCACTGGAATCAAAAATTAAACGAGAAGTGGTCAACAAATCTAGGACTTAATCATACATATGGNCGNGGGTATTTTGAACAATTTAGANAGGATGATTCTATTGACANCTATGGTGGAATATTAGTTTCGGATATTGATCAACAAGGAAATCAGACAGGAACAACAGATTTAATAAGAAGACGTTGGTTAGATAATAATTTCTATGTTTTGAATGCTTCAGTCAATTACAAAACAAGCAAACTTGATTTAATTTTTAATAGCTCATACAGTACTTATAGTGGCGATCACTATGGTGAGGTTATTTGGGCTAGAAACTTTAGTAAAAACAGTTCTGTAAGAGATAGATATTACGATGGAAATGGTAAAAAAACTGATTTCAGTGTTTTTGCTAAAGCTTCATATTTATTAAATGAAAAATTAGAGTTTTATGGAGATCTTCAGCTTAGAAAATTAAATTATAAAACCTCTGGAATAACTTCAGACTTGGTTAATATGTTAATTGATCAGACTTACAGTTTTTTCAATCCAAAATTTGGTTTATCATTAACACTTAGTCCAGCATCTATGCTTTATGGTTCTTTCTCTAGAGCTAATAGGGAGCCTAGTCGTAGTGATTTTGAAAGTAATATAAATATTAAGCCAGAGCAACTAAACGATTTNGAATTTGGCTGGCGTTTCAAAAAAAATGGTCTAAAACTTAATTTAAANGCATTTTATATGCTTTACAATGAACAATTAGTTCTTACGGGTGAATTAGATGATGTAGGNACNCCAATTAGAACTAACAGTGGATCAAGTTATAGAAAAGGGATTGAATTTGAGGCTGGTTTGAAACTTTCTGAANACTTTTTAATTAATTCAAATCTAACATTAAGCTCTAATAAGAATAAGCAAATTTTATCAAATTTNGATGGAGCAATATTTGATTTNGGAAAAACAAGTATATCATTTTCACCTGATNTAATAGCATCAAATTCATTAATTTTTTCTCCTAATGATAATACAATGATTAGTTTTCTTTCAAAATATGTAGGAAAACAATATATGGGTAATACAGANGCTGTTAATTCAATTCTTGATAGTTATTTTGTAAACAATATAAACTTTAGTTACACTNTAAGTTCAAATTCTATTTTTGATGAAATTATAATTTCAGGACTGATTAATAATGTTTTTGATAAAAAATATGTTTCAAATGGATATTATTACACTTATGAAGATACTTGGTCTAGCCCAGGACAGATTAAAACTTTAGATGGAGCTGGGTATTATCCACAGGCTGAAAGAAATTTTTTAATAGGATTGACTCTAAAACTTTAAATTTTGTTAATTTTGCGGTGTGAAAAAAGTAATAAGTCTTATTCTTATTGGAATTTTAAGCCTGCCTTCAATTTTTGGCTTAAATCACTTTTTATACGAAGATCATTCTACGTGTTCCGATCAAACCCTTCATTTTCATGAAGCTGAAATAGACTGTTGTACATGTGATTTTGTTAGGTTAGATATTGAATTTAATTCTAATACTAATAACTATTCATTTAACGAATTTTCAACTAATTATAAGAACAATACGACTTATAATTATATAGTTTTTTCAAATTATTTAAATTATTTTGATTCTAGAGGTCCCCCGGTTGATTGCATAATTTAATCAATCAAATCAATCAAAATAAATAAATAAAATAAATGAAAAATATTATAAAATTTGCCTTATTGGCATTGCTAATAATTAGCACAAATAAAATTACAGCCCAAAACAATCAAGAAAACGATTCTATAATTTCTGTTGATCTTAATGAGGTTGTAGTGTCTACTCCCTTCAAAGAGTCTGTAAAAAACAATGTACTTAATGTAGGTAAGTTAAACTTAAACAATTTAAACTATATAAAAAGGCTAAACTTCTCAAATGCAATCCAAGAAATTCCAGGAGTATCTATAATTTCTACAGGTCCTGGTATTTCAAAACCTGTGATAAGAGGATTGTCATCAAACCGCGTTACTGTTTTTAATCAATTTATGAGAGTTGAAAACCAGCAGTGGGGAGCTGAACATGGAATGGAAATTTCAGGTTTTGGAGTTGGATCAGTTGAAGTTATTAAAGGCCCAATGTCTGTTTTATATGGATCTGATGCAATTGGAGGAGTTCTTTACGTTAATCCAGATTCATATTACAAAGGAGAAGGCTCTGAAATAGAGCTTGGAACCATATATAATTCAAATTATCAGGGTATAACAACTAATTTAGGCATTAAAGGAGGTTCAAATAAATTGTCTTATTTGGTTCAAGCCAGTCTTGTAGATAACAAGGATTTTAACACTCCTGATGGTGAAGTAGAAAATACTTACTTTAAGAATAGTGATTTAAAATTTGGATTAGGTTACACTTCAGATAATTTTATTTCTGATTTACGAGTTAATATTAATGACTCTGAAATTGGAATTCCTCATGGTGAGGAAAATCACGACGATCATGATGATCATGATGACCACGACGACGACGATCATGATGAAGACGATCACGACGATGACGATCACGATGAAGATCATGATGAAGATCATGAAGAACATGAGGAAGAGAAAAGCTATCAGGACTTAACAAACACTATGATTAGTTGGAAAAACAGATTCCTGTTTGAAAATAGATCTGAGATTGAATTTACATTAGGTTTTAGCTCAAACAAAAGAAAGGAATTTGGACATCACGAAGAAGAGGGACATGATGATCATGACGACGATGACGATCATGACGATGATGATCACGACGATGACGATCATGACGATGACGATCACGACGATGATCACGACGATCACGACGAACATGGAGAGGGACCAGCATTAAATATGGATTTAGAAACGACAACTTTTGATTTAAAATATATTTTTCCAAAATCTGAAAAACTTGAATTAGTTTTCGGAACTAATATTTTGTCGCAAACTAATACTAATTATGGAGAGGAAGAATTAATACCTGATGCTGATAAAAGAGATTTTGGTGTTTATGCTTTATCTCATATACACGCTTCAAAATGGGATGTTTTAATTGGTTTAAGAACTGATAATAGAAAGATAACTACATCTGATTTTGACAAGAATTATAATAGTTTAAATGCTTCTTTAGGATTTAAAAGAGATTTTTCAACTAATAAAATTTTTAGACTTAACTTTTCAAATGGTTATAGAGCACCTAATCTTTCAGAGTTATTTTCAGATGGAGTTCATCACGGAACTGCTCAATATGAAATAGGTGACAGAAATTTAAACGAGGAGAAAAACTTTCAAACTGAAATTTCTATATCCTCTTTTGGTTCAGATTCCAGTTTTGGTTTAGATGTTTTCTATAATTCTGTTCAAGACTATATCTATTTAGAGCCAACGGGACAAACAATGAGCTCTATGCCTGTTTATAATTATTCTCAAGCTGATGCTTCTTTAATGGGTGGTGAACTTTATTTTTCTAAATCTACATCATTAGATTGGCTTTCTTATAAAACCTCTTTTGAGTATGTATCGGGAGAAAAAGCAGAGGGTGGTTACTTGCCATTTATTTCGCCTTTTACTTTCAAACATGCGTTTAATTTAGATTTTGATAG
>JGI26112J46591_1000316_pt1 | contig 9974 bp, 7 predicted proteins | sample AOAMet1_08_M0_20_2_FD_46591 | JGI IMG/M metagenome (IMG submission 46591)
TTGCAGATGGCATGAGTAAAGGTGTTCAGTTTTTAATGAAAAAAAACAAAATCACAGTCATTAACGGTTACGGAAAAATCAAATCAGGAAAAAAGATTGATGTTGATGGGTCCGAGTATAGTGCAAATCACATCATCATTGCCACAGGGGCACGTTCTCGTGAGTTGCCTAGTTTACCACAAGACGGTAAAAAAGTTATTGGTTACAGAGAAGCCATGACACTCACTAAACAACCCAAAAAAATGATCGTAGTTGGTTCTGGAGCTATCGGAGTTGAGTTTGCCTATTTCTACAACTCAATGGGAACTGAAGTAACAATTGTTGAATATTTACCGAAAATTGTTCCTGTTGAAGATGCTGATGTTTCAAAACAATTAGAACGCTCTTTTAAGAAAAGTGGTATTAAAATTATGACATCTGCTGAAGTAACTAGTGTTGATACTTCAGGTAAAGGTGTAAAAGCGACTATAAAAACAAAAAAGGGTGATGAAATTCTTGAAGCTGATATTGTACTCTCAGCTGTTGGGATTAAAACTAATATCGAAAATATTGGTCTTGAAGATGTTGGTATTGTCACTGACAGAGATAAAATCTTAGTCAACGATTACTATCAAACTAATATCCCCGGTTATTATGCTATCGGTGATGTTACTCCAGGACAAGCCCTAGCCCATGTTGCGTCAGCTGAAGGTATTTTGTGTGTTGAGAAAATTGCTGGGCAACATGTTGAAGCATTAGATTATGGAAATATTCCTGGTTGTACATATTGCTCACCAGAAATTGCGAGTGTTGGGTTAACAGAAGCTCAAGCAAAAGAGCAAGGATTTGACATTAAAGTAGGAAACTTTCCTTTTTCCGCGTCGGGAAAAGCGAGTGCTGGAGGACACAAAGAGGGCTTTGTAAAAGTCATATTTGACGCCAAATATGGAGAATGGTTAGGTTGTCATATGATAGGTGCTGGAGTCACTGATATGATTGCTGAAGCTGTTTTAGGAAGAAAACTTGAAACGACAGGACATGAAGTCTTAAAAGCGGTGCATCCTCACCCAACAATGAGTGAAGCTGTGATGGAAGCAGTTGCNGCAGCCTATGGTGAAGTCATACATTTATAACTCAAAATTAATATCAGCAAAAAAGCGCCTCATTTGANGCGCTTTTTTGCTGNTATGAACTTTATTGTTATATGAAGTTTTGAATCGCCAACTCGTAACTTTTTAATCCAAAACCTAAAATCACACCTTGTGCGTGTGGTGCTATAAAGGATTGATGTCTAAACTCTTCTCGATTAAGTGTATTGGAAATATGTACCTCAACAACCGGAGTCTGTATAGCCTTTACAGCATCACCAATACCCAACGATGTGTGAGTATACGCTGCTGCATTTAAAATAATACCATCATAACTAAACCCAACATCTTGTAATTTGTCAATCACTTCTCCCTCGATATTTGATTGATAATAATCCAAACTTATTTGAGGATACCTCTTTACCATACCATCAAAAAAATCATCAAAAGATAAGCTACCATAAATATCAGGCTCTCTCTTTCCCAGCAAGTTTAAGTTTGGTCCGTTAATGATTATAACTTTTTTCATAGGTCAAATGTATCAAAAATTATTAATGAAAACTTTAAAAATCTCTGTATTATTATGTAGTTTACACCGTTATATACACAAATCAAAAAATTTGAATCTATTGTCTATTGATGAATTGGGAACAAGCGATACAAGATTATTCTAATTATTTAAAACTCGAAAGAGGTCTTTCAAATAATTCTATTTCAAGTTACTCATTGGATATTAGAAAACTTGTCTCATATATACATGACTTGAGACTAAATATTAATCCAGATAAAATAGAAATACAGACTGTTCAGCAATTTATTTACCATAGTGCCAAATCCATAAATCCGAGGAGTCAATCAAGGCTCATATCAGCCTTACGAGGATTTTTTGATTACTTGATTTTTGAAAACTATATGACGATAAATCCGCTAGAGTTAATAGAATCTCCTAAAATTGGGAGGAAATTACCAGATACATTATCTATTGAAGAAATTGACACATTGATCTCTTCAATAGATCTAGGCACACCACAAGGTGAGCGTAACAGAGCAATTATTGAAACTCTTTACAGCTGCGGACTTCGTGTTAGTGAATTAACAAATATTAAAATTTCTGATTTATTTTTTGAAGAAGGCTTTATTAAAGTTACTGGTAAAGGCAATAAGCAACGCTTTGTACCCATAAGCTCTCTAACTCAAAAATATATTGAGTTATACAAAGACGATGTTCGTCCTCATGTACCAATTGTAGAAGAACACCAGGATACTTTATTCTTAAACAGACGTGGAAAACAACTTACAAGAGCCATGATTTTCACTATTGTAAAGCAATTGACTGCAAAAGCAGGTATAAATAAAATTATTTCACCACATACATTTAGGCATTCTTTTGCCACTCATCTCCTTGAAAATGGAGCAGATTTGAGAGCTATTCAATTGATGCTTGGACATGAAAGTATTACAACAACTGAGATTTATATGCATGTTGATAAATCTCATTTGAGCAAAGTCATAAATACCTATCATCCTCGAAAATAAAAAAGCATCCAGAAAACTGTATGCTTTTAAATTCACTAATTTTTGTAAGTTATTTCGCAATATTTACTGCTCGCGTTTCTCTAATCACAGTGACTTTTACTTGACCAGGATACGTCATATCAGTTTGGATTTTTTGAGATATTTCAAAAGATAATTGTGATGCTTTATCATCATTGACTTTTTCGCTTTCAACGATGACCCTTAATTCTCTTCCTGCTTGAATTGCATAAGCTTTTTTGACGCCTGTAAAACCGAAGGCAATGTCTTCAAGATCTTTTAAGCGTTGAATATAAGAATCTAATACTTGACGTCGTGCGCCTGGGCGAGCTCCTGATATCGCATCACACACCTGAATGATTGGTGATAATAGTGACACCATCTCAATTTCATCATGGTGAGCTCCGATAGCATTACAAACTTCTGGCTTTTCACCGTGCTTTTCTGCCCACTGCATCCCTAAAATAGCATGAGGAGTCTCCATATCAGCTTCAGCATCCGGAACCTTACCTATATCATGTAATAATCCTGCCCGTTTTGCCAATTTTGAATTTAACCCAAGTTCTGCAGCCATTACACCACAAAGTTTTGCGACTTCCCGGGAGTGCTGTAATAAGTTCTGACCATAAGAAGATCGGTATTTCATACGTCCAACCATTTTAATCAATTCAGGATGCAAACCATGTATTCCTAAATCAATAACCGTTCGCTTTCCGACTTCGATGATCTCTTGATCAATTTGTTTTTTGGTTTTTTTGACTATCTCTTCAATTCTTGCAGGATGAATTCGGCCATCTGTAACCAATTTGTGTAGTGATAAGCGTGCAATTTCTCTTCTTACAGAATCAAAACAAGAGAGAATAATTGCTTCAGGTGTATCATCAACAATAATTTCAACCCCTGTAGCTGATTCAATAGCTCTAATATTGCGCCCCTCACGACCAATTATCCTTCCTTTTACATCATCAGATTCAATATTAAATACAGAGACACAATTATCAATAGCCTCCTCAGTACCGATTCTTTGTATCGTATTTATAATGATTTTCTTTGCATCTTGTTGAGATGTCATTTTGGCTTCTTCCATCTTATCCCGAACATAAGCCATAGCATCGTTTTTAGCCTCACCTTTCAGAGATTCTATGAGTTGTTCTTTGGCGTCTTCAGCAGATAGCCCAGAAATCACCTCTAGTTGTTGTACTTGACTTTTATGCAATTTTTCTAACTCCTCTTTTCGCTTGTCCAGATAAACTATTCTCTTATTGTAGTCATTGATTTTGTTCTCAACATCCACATTTAATTTTTTTGATCTTGCTAATTCAGATGATGTCTGAGACTCTTTATCTCGGGTTCGCTTTTCAGCTTCAGCCATTTTCTTATCTCTATTGAGAATCACCTTTTCATGTTCGGACTTTAATTCAATAAATTTTTCTTTTGCTTGAAGAATTTTGTCCTTTTTAATAGTTTCTCCTTCATGATTAGCCTCTTTTATAATTGAAGCTGCTTCATTTTTTGCAGTTTTCACTAATTTGGAAGCATTATTTTTTTCTTGATTTTTAGCTATTATAAATCCAATTACAAAACCTAATACAATACCTCCAACAATCAATACAATTGTGTTCATTTCCATGTTATCCCAGTTAGTTAAAAAAAAAGCCTACAAAAGCTGAGGTTTTGTATGAACTCCTTAAAAACAAGTTTAAGGCTAACAAGCTGATCAAGTATCTGCTCAAAGACAGCACGCTTTTACAACTTTAACTCACCTTTTTTAAAGAATTAACGTTGAGTTCATCAAAAAAATAACTAATGNAGGCAGTAACCTTTATTATGTTTAAAAGAACTTAAGAGCCTAAATACTCTCCCAATAAATGATTCATAGCATTGAGCTTTTCTTCAACTTCTTCATTTANATATTCGGTATCTATTGCTTTCTGTTCCTTTTGAGATGCAAATTGCAATGCACACATGGCTAAAACATCTTGTTTGTCACGAACAGAATAGCTTTGCTCAAATTGTTTAATCATTGCATCAATTTTCTGAGCAGCTTTACGTAATCCCTCCTCTTGCTTTGAGTCAATAGTCAACGGATATACCCTGTTGGCTATTGAAAGTTTAATTTTTAGCTTTTCTGACATTTATACGCTGCATTTACTCTGATAACTGAGAAATACAATGATCAATCTCCCTAATTAACGTGTTTATTTTGAGCTTTGCTTCTCTTTTACTTTCATCACTGCCAAGAATTGAATTCGCAAATTTGAGTGATTCGTATTTTTCTTCCCAAGAACTAATGATAGCGTCTTTTTGCATCACTTTTTGTTGAACAGATTTCATATCTGCTTGTAGTTGGACATTTTCTTTTTGTAACACTTCAACTCGGTTCAAAATTTTGTTGATTTTGCCCTCAAGTGAATCGACAATAGACTCAATACTACTCATTTGTGCTATTCAATACTTATAACACAAAGTTAACATACCAAATCTTAAATAACAATTCTTTTGAACTAAAATTTAAAACACGCACATTATCAAGTGATTACAAGTTTTTTAAGGGTTGTAAACTAAAGGCTTTGCCAGTTAATAACAATTTAATATTTTTACATTTAAGATTAGTAATTCATGAGGCAATTTCACTTTTTATTGTTGTTTTTTCTAGTTCAAACTTCCATTGCACAAAACCCTTATCCTCAAGATTATTTTAACAGCCCCCTTGATATAAATTTGGTGCTATCTGGCACATTTGCAGAGCTAAGGTCCAATCACTTTCATTCTGGTCTAGATATCAAAACACAACACCGAGAAGGCCTCAATATCTATGCTGCGGCAAAGGGCTATGTAAGTCGTATTAAAATTTCTCATTTTGGTTATGGTAAAGCGCTGTATATAACACATCCTAATGGCTACACCACCGTTTACGCTCATTTAAAAAAATTTGCTCCCATTATTGAGGCTTATGTCAAACAAAGACAATACACAAATGAAAGTTTTGAAATTGAACTTTTCCCCGATATTAATTCCTTACCGATTAATACTAGTGACATTATCGCCTATTCCGGCAATACAGGAGGTTCGGGTGGGCCTCACTTACATTTTGAAATAAGAGACAAACAAGAAAGACCAATGAATCCTATGCTTTTTGGCATTGATATCCAGGATTCAAAAAAACCTCAAATTGCATCAATATACGCCTACCCAATTGGTAAAAATGCCCATGTTAATTTGAAAAAAGAAAAGACAGAGCTACGTTTAAAAAAACATAAAGATGATCGATATTCTATTGAAAACATTCAAGCTTTTGGTAAAATAGGATTTGGAATTGAAACCTTTGACAGACAAGATTTAGCAGCAAATAAAAATGGAGTTAGTAATATTCAAACTCATTACAACGGTAATAAAAATTTTGAACTCGATTTTAAACGATTTTCATTTAATGAAACAAAACATTTGAATCGATTAATTGATTATGAATATTATCAAAATAAAAAGTCTCGAATACAAAAATTATTTATTGAACAAAATAATCCATTGAGCCTCTACAAGAACCATATTGATAATGGTTATTTACACATTGAGGATAGCACCGCGTCTGTTTACAAAATACAGATAAAAGATTATCACGGAAATAACACATGGGTCACTTTAAATATCAATGGGGTCAAAATTGATTCTTTGAAAAATTCAGTGTCAAAAACAACTGATTTTTTTATTCAAGCCAATCAAGCAACAAGCTTAGAAAAAGAAAACGTATCTGTTTCCATACCCGCTAACACATTTTATGATGATTTTTTTATTGATTTTAATGTCGTAAATGATACTCTAACGCTTCATCAAAATGTCGTAGCACTTCAAAAAAATCTCATTATAAATTTTGATATTAGTGGTTACAATAACGTTGACAAGAATCAATTATTTATTGGTCGGCTTTCAAAATATGGTAAAAAACTTTATTACGTCTCTGCGATGAAAAAAAAGAATGTTATCACTGCATACACTAAAACACTTGGTACATACACTATTGGTATTGATAATGATAAACCAATTATTGAGCCCTTTAATTTTTTCAAAGGTAAATGGCTAAGTAAATACCGCTTTTTAAAACTAAATATACGTGATGAAACCTCAGGAATCAAAAGCTATAGAGCTACCATCAATGGCAACTGGGTATTGATGGAGTACGATTATAAGAAAAATATGCTGACTTATGATTTTAATGACGGAATGAAGACAAATGAGACCAAGTATAAATTAAAAGTAATTGTAATTGATAATGTAGGAAATAGTTCTACATTTGAAACAGATTTTTACAGAAAATAAAAACACGGACTATTGAAAATTTATTCATTCTTATTTAAAATTGTAGTTTTACTTTTACCTATATGGGGACTCGCGCAAACAGCGACCCTAAAGGGTGTGGTTCTAGATGATAGTGAGAATCCAATTGAAAGTGTTAATATCATCGCAAAATCATCTGGTACGATTACTAATTTAAATGGATTTTATCTTTTTAAAATTCCATCAAATCAAGATATTCAAATTGAGTTTACACATATAAACCATAAAAAAGTACTAGCTACTTTTAATTTAAAAAATGGTGAAACGTTTGAATTTAATCCAATTATGAGCTCAGATATTGAACAAATATCTGTTGTGGTTGTGAACGGAAATCAACGAAAACAAGTGGAAGGAATTACCACTATTGATCCACAACTTATTAGAACTATTAAAGGTGCCCAACCCGGTATTGAAAACCTATTAAAAACCTTGCCTGGTGTCAACATTTCTAATGAATTAAGCACACAATATTCTGTGCGAGGAGGTAATTTTGATGAAAACCTTGTTTACGTCAATGAAATAGAGGTTTATCGGCCCTTTTTAATTCGTTCAGGTCAGCAGGAGGGGTTAAGCTTCGTGAATTCCAATATGGTTCAAAATGTCGCGTTCTCAGCAGGTGGATTTCAAGCTCAATATGGGGATAAATTATCCTCTGTTTTAGATATTACATACCGCAATCCTCTCAATATTGGTATTCGTGCTGATATGAGTTTACTTGGAGGAAGTGTTACTTATGAAACAATTTCAAAGGATACCAAATTTTCAAGTATCACAGGGCTGCGATACAGAGACAATAGCTTGCTTGTTAAAGCTAAAGAAACAGAAACAAATTACGATCCAAAATTTGGTGATGCTCAAGCATATCTTACTTATAAATTTTCAGATAAATTTCATTTGAGTTTTCTTGGAAATGCGTCTATCAATAAATATAATTACGAACCTAAAACAAGACAAACTAATTTTGGTACTCTTGAAAACCCATTAGCGTTATTGGTCTTTTATGAGGGACAAGAAAAAGATGCATATCAGACTTATTTTGGTGCTTTCAAAGGAACTTATTTCGCAAATGATGATTTGACCTTAAAATTAATAACATCTGCATACCATACAACGGAAGAAGAATATTTTGATATTCTTGCACAATACAGACTCGGTGAGGTGAATAGTAGTATCGGTGATGAAGACTTGGGTGAAGTTGAGTTTTCAGAGGGTATTGGAGGGCAACTGAATCATGCGAGAAATGATTTAGATGCGCTCATTGTCAATGTTGAACACAAAGGAGATTTGAGTTTAAAAGACGATAGTAATCTCAAATGGTCTATCAAATACACCCATGAAGATATTCGAGATCGTATTGTTGAATGGGAAGTTATTGATTCAGCAGGATTTTCAATAAATCCACCCAATATTGATGCCTTTAATGAACAACCTTATTTGGCCTATGAAGGCCCGCTAGTTGCTTTCAAAGATATACGAGCAACCAACAACACTCAAATCGATAGATTACAAGGTTATGTGCAATGGAGTAAGCGCACAAGTCTCAATAAGAACGAACTTTTTTATAATGTGGGTGTAAGAGCCCATAATTGGATTGTAAATGGTACTAATATCACCAGCAAAAGTCAAGTTGTTGTTAGCCCTCGCTTTCAATTAGCATTGAAGCCAAACTGGGACAAGGATATGCTTTTTAGAATGAGCGGTGGTTTGTATTACCAGCCACCTTTCTACCGAGAACTAAGAGATAGTGATGGCGTTGTAAATAGTCATGTAATGGCACAAAAATCAATTCATCTTGTTATTGCCAATGAGTATAGTTTTAAACTTTGGGATAGACCTTTTAAGCTTGTCTCCGAAGCTTACTATAAAAATATGTCAGATATTAATTCTTACACTATTGAGAATGTTCGTATCCGATACAAAGCCAATAATGATGCTAAAGCTTATGCTTACGGGCTGGATTTTAGACTGAATGGAGAATTTGTACCCGGCACCGAGTCTTGGTTTAGTTTTGGCTATTTAAAAACTGAGGAAAACATAAACAACAAGGGTTATATTTCGAGGCCAACAGACCAACGATTAAAATTTGGTATCCTTTTTCAAGATTATGTTCCCAATATCCCTAATCTAAAAATGTACTTGAATTTAGTATACAATACGGGGCTACCTGGAGGCTCACCAAGTTATGCAAACCCTTATGAGTACCAAAACAGATTACCCGACTATAAACGAGCTGATCTTGGAATTTCGTATGTTGTAATTGATTCTAAAAAGACCTTTAAGCGCGGTTGGAAAAGTAAATTTAAAGAATTGAATATCGGCATTGAAATATTTAACATGTTCGATGTGCAAAATTCGATTACAAACACCTGGGTAAGAGATGTTTACAGTAAGCGTCAATATTCAATACCAAATTATCTTACTCCAAGAGTGTTTAATATAAGAGTTGGAATGCGTTTTTAACAATAAACCAGTTCCTGTAAACATTTCACTACATAGTCTACATCTTCTTTTGTATTAAAAATACTAAAAGAAAATCTGATAGAAGGCTTACTAAGTTCTTCCTCATTTAAAATTGCAGATAAAACATGTGACTTTTTAGTACTACCGCTTTGACAAGCACTGCCTTTAGAACATGCAATTCCCTTGAGATCTAATTGGAATAAAAACATTGCACTTTTTTCTTCAGATATCGGAAAGCATACATTTACGGAAGTATAAGCACTTTTTTCTAAATGCCCTGAATGACCATTAAATGAACACTCTGGAACAGCCTTTTTTAAAGACTCTATGAAATAAGATTTTATNTTTTTTATAAAAGCTCCCTCGGCAACTAGATTAGTCGTTGCTATTTTAAATGCTTCAGCTAAGCCTGCTATATTATGTACACATTCTGTTCCAGCTCTAAAACCACGCTCTTGTTCACCACCAAAAATAATCGATTTTAACCCCGAATCTTTTCGGATAAATGCAAAACCTACACCTTTAGGTCCATGAAATTTATGAGCACTCGCAGCAAGAAAATCAATTGGAACTTTGCTAAGA